>ERZ761595.86-NODE-86-length-22743-cov-13.000970_pt1 | contig 22743 bp, 39 predicted proteins | sample MGYA00511035_ERZ761595 | MGnify/ENA primary metagenome ERZ761595 (study PRJEB28899, sample SAMN03785553) | bioreactor sludge metagenome | biome: EBPR Sludge; feature: EBPR Bioreactor; material: 0.22µm filtered reactor supernatant | place: Saint Lucia: Queensland...
TTCCTCAGCCGTGTTGTTGGTCGTGATACCAACAACCTTAAAGCCGTTCTCGACCACCATCATAGAAGCAACCTGGAAGATGACACCATTGACCGAAACATTGGTAAACATTTTTTGTCTCCTTAAAGACTAAAGATTAGATTGAACTTCCTACAAACGATTATAAACCACTTTTTTCTATCTGTCAAGTGATTAGTGCCAAGTAAGGGAATCGAACCCCTATCACGCAGATTAAAAGTCTGCTGCATTACCGTTATGCTAACTTGGCTTGTGTGGCGGCTTTACAGGTTATTTCTGCCTGTATCAGTTTTCAGTGCGCCGCCTATGCACTTTTTCTTACACACTAATTATAATTCAGATTTTCTCAGGCGTCAAGTGAATGTGCCAAACCTTGTGCAAGGTGGCGAAAGTAGTGCATAACGTCGCCATTACGAAAGTCAATTCTTACAAGCATGTTTTGGATTGCTTGCTTTTCATGCAACGGCGCTGACTTGATATATTGAACCAAAACACCCAAAGGCATCAAATGCCAGTTTTGGGGGGTTTCAACCTGAATCATGGTTTCAAGGTCAAGACCTTTTTCACTAATAAACCGGTCAAGCCACTTATCGAATTTCATCTTATTTTTTCCTTTTTCTAGTGTTTGTTTCCGCTAAACACATTTTAGCGTGTTTCGTCTTGCCTGTCAAGTGATTATAAAGTAGACCAAAACAACTGACAACATCACACAAGCAAAAATCCACAATGTAACTTCCCTACTTTTTTTGTTGACCGTTTTCCTGTGCGCCTGTAGTTCTACTTCATGCGCAAGCAATGTATTCCACAGCAAAGTAGAATAATTCCACAATTCTAGCTGTGTACACTTATACAATTCTTTTTCGTGCCAAATTCCCATAGCGTCTTGAAATTTATAGACAGGTGTAAGGGTCTCACCTGTCTCAATATCTTTATAGTTTCCAGGAATTACCATGCTTAACCCTTTACTTTACAAATTGATTGACAAATGCCACAGCTTGTTCAGGTGACTGAAAACACCCAAGATATGTATTGCCAGCATATAGGTGAAATGAAACATTGTCAAGTGATAGTACAAAACAATTTTTACCGAGATTACGAAACATTGTGTTCTCCTTTGTTTTGTTCTAATTGCCTGATAACATTTTATACGCTATCAGGCAATTAGTCAAGTGATTAGAACATACTGGACTGTACGCAAATCCAGTCCACTACAACGCTAACACGTTCTGGATTTTGCAACTTATCCACAAAAGCGCTATTCCAAATTACAGTGCAACCGGTTTCAGGGTCTACACCCATGAACATTTCCTTATGTTCGTAATTATCAAACATGCCCATTCCACCCGTGCGCCACGCAGACAAAACGCTACGCAGAACGTCATAATCGCTTTCATTGCAGAAAATATCAATTGCAGTATATCGACTTTTCCGCACGGAAAACTTTTTAGCGGGAAATTTTACCCGCAAAAAGTTGCGAATTAGCTTTGCATGTTCTGCTGACTTAATCCAGTTGTACATAACTTTTTCCTTTGTTGTTTCTGTTTGTTTTACTTGCCTGTTGACATTTTACAACGTATTATTTGCCGTGTCAAGTGAATAGCAAAGGACAATTTTTGGTCTTAACTGACTATAATTCCATACACGCTTGCCTGTGAAAATGCCCTTTTCATTACCTGCAACACGTTTGCATGTGTAACCTTTTGTTGTACCTGTCTGCACAAAACCAAATCTCCTATACAATTCCCCTGTTCTTGGAAGTTCCACAAGCGTTTCTATTCCTAACAACTTATCACCATATTTTTTATACCATTCAACAGGTAAAATGTTGACAAATTCTTTCAGAATTGCTTGGCTAAAATTTCTTACAGGATAAACGCCGTTCACTTTTTCAATGTGAAAGAAGATGTTATTTGCAATACTATTCAGTTGTTTTTTATCGGTCAAACCAAAAAATTCGTTGCGTCCTGGTAAGTTTAGCGTAGCACTTCCAGCTACAATGTGTCCATAATATACATTGTCAAAGTAGATAGCATAACAAATGTTACGCCCAACAAAACCTTTTGGCTTACTATAATGTACTTCCATTGCTGCCAAAAGTTTTTTATCTGTGCGTTTCGTCTGAATCAATTTCAACATACGCAAATACTAATCCATCTTTCGGGACAAGTCAAGTGATTGCATGTAGATAGTTGTTGCAAGACTTTTCAATTTGTTTTTGTGTGGCTTCTTTTGCGGTTTCAGCACTGGAATTAGGTCAATCAAGTTGCTGTAGACAGAATCGAAATCCACCGCACCACCTTTTATGTCAAGTATCGTATGCCTCACCTGACCAGTCAAATATATCAGTTGATTCAATCTTGGTTAATTCATTCTCAAAGAAGTTAAATTTCATTGGCGGGTCACAAAATTCAATGCCAAACTCAACTTCTACAAGTTGTCCCCAAAATTCATTATTGGCAAGGATTTGTGTTACCTTGCCAAAGAACCCATAGAGATGTTGGGTTGCTTGACTAATTAGAACCATATCACCAACTTGAAACATTTTACACCTTCACAGTCTGTGTTCCATTTCCGAAGAAAGTAATTTTAATAGTATCACCGACAGAAAAATAAATATCTTCTGCAAAAGGATTCTCTTCCCCATCAGCGAAGTATTGAATTGTCAAATCCCCCTTTGTGTAAAATACTTTTGCATAAGCAAAAGGCAAATCAATTTCCACCTTGCCTTCAACAAAAGCCTTATAGTATACATCCAAATTTTGTAAGATTCCAAATCCTGTGATTTCTGCCATTCTTTACTCACCTTTCTTCAATAAATAGTCGTTATTTATAACCTTAAAAGAAAACCATTTTCCAAGTTCTACGCTAAAAAATGGTTCAACTGGTCTAATCACTACCCCCTCTAAAACTGAATTAGTGAAGGGGTAGCATTCACCTTCAAGCATTCCAATCAATTCTTGGACATTTGTCACATCAAATTCATTCCAAATCTTGAATGGTTTTGCAAATTTCAAGCCATTTTCACTGCAAAACTTTTCAATCTCAAAAATTCCAAAAGGCTTTCTAGTGTTTCCATCAACTAAATTGAAAATATACATATCGTGACCAACAATATCAAGAGGATTACCCTGTATTCCGCTTCCTACGATTTCACCCTGAAATTGCAGGTGTGAAAAATTTGGATTATCAAGAATCTTGTCAAGCCCCACTTGCTTTGTTACACGCCAGTAAACATTTTCCCCTTCCTTCATCACATAATTTCGACTACATACAAGCAATTCACCGTCAGGTGATTTCAAGACAGTGCAACTTGTTCCATCCATTTTGTAAGTTGCAACAACATGTTTTCCAACCAAGTCATTAAGTAGATTAGGGTAAGACTGAATCCTATCTTCGTCAGTCTTTGCAATCAAGTGCGTTGGAAAAATACCAGCCTGCTCACCGCCCAACTTTGGCGGAAAAAAGTCTTCAAGTCTTTTCACGCCAATAATTTCTGAAACGTCATCCCCAACTTGCAAATAATTTAATTTCAATTCAGGGTCAAACTCATTTAGAATTGACAATGGAAGGGGTAGACCCTGTGACAGTTGCCCCCACATTTTCACAGTCTTGACCCTGTGTCCAACCTTTTCCATGAAAGAAAAAACAGGATGCTCAGGCAAGACCGTACTAACTTCGACGTAAACACACAAGTCGCCAACTGAAAAATCAGTTCTTTTTCCAACACATTGCCAAGCAACATCATTAAATTTCACAACAACAATGTTGTCAGCACGTTCCCCACGTCGATAAATATCTTCCAAAGACTTTACACGTTGAATAGAAGCAAGTTTACGCATCTTATTAAAAAACCTTTCTTACATAAGAACCTAAAATACTTTCTGATTTTTCACTTACACGTTTACGTGCAGAAGTTGTAAGCGGCGTTACATTTCCCAATTTGTGCTGCCACCTTAACATTTCCCTACACATTAAGCCGATTTCTTTTTTATCTTCGCACGTATATTCTGATTTGATAACGCCATCAACAATATACCTTGCATGATACAAACCATTTATACTTACAACTTTTACTTCCTCACACATTGTAGCACCTTTTATGCAGCTTGTCAAGTGATTGAATCAACTGTTTTTTACTTGTGCCATCAAAACCCCAAAGCCAAGCCCAAATAAAATATAATTAACCCAAAGCGTGTTTGGGAAAACAGCATTGAAAATTGAAAGAGAAATTAAGTAGATTGCAAACACTACAACCTTTTTGTCACCAACCATAAATAAATCCCCTTTCCCCATTTTTTAGAACACACCCAATAAACAGGCCGCCCAACACCACCCCTCATAAGGCTTTTGTCGGTGGAAAGGGACTCGAACCCTTACGCTTTTTCAAGCAACAGATTTTCTTCCCACTAATACTTTCGTATCTAAGTATGGCATACTTATTTGTGGGCTGGACTTTATCTTTACCTTATGATAACTCACTTAGGTAGCCCCTGTCATAGTCTCTACACGTTTCAGTTTCCTGACTTCGCTCGGTATTGCCATTTTACAGGTTTCACCGAATTTAAGGGCATTCACTTTGGAAGTTTCCAACCAAGTGCTCAAATTTCTAAGTCTGTCGTGTCTACCATTTCACCATCCACCGTTATTAAGTTACCAGTTTTTTTCTCACCCGACTGGCAAAACCTACGCCGTGTCACCCAGGCGTGTTAGCTTTTGATGTCTTGCTTACACCATGTCACACCTTCCTTTCATGCGTTTAGTATACACGATAACTTTTAGCGTGTCAAGTGATTACCTAATCTTCCCAAGCAAGCAGAATCAAAATGCACCAACCAACGCTGAACAAGAACTCAAGCCACTGTCCAGCATTTGGGAACGCTGCAAGAAAAACTGAAAAAGAAATAAGAAACAATGCAAAAACAAAGAAACTTTTAGACATCTAACGGCATCCTTTTATACTTAAAATAATACTCAAAGTAGATTTCATCAAAGGCAGCTAAAAAATTTTTCAACGCTTCTTTATATTGCACAATAGTTTTTTCATCTTCAACATCTAATTCAATTGCTTCTGGAGAATCTTCGTAACCATATTCCCCAACCGGAAAGAAAATTGTAAAATCATCTGACTTATGAAGCCTAATTGTTGCCATTTTAATTAAACCCTTCCAGTTATCTGATTTTCAGAAATTAGAAAAACTTGATTTACGCCAAACCTTTGTGTTTCTGTTTCCACTGCAAATCTTTTTTCACCGTCCAAAAAAGTGAAAGAAACAATTTTACCTGCATAATTGTTTCCATTAAGTGAAAATGTTATTTTTTCATTGATAAAATAGTTTGGAAGAAGGTAGTTGAATACTGCAAGCATTTCCCCTACCTCTTCCTGTGTAAAGACTACTTTGCCTAACTTCCAATCAAGCTGGCGTTATACAAAACGAAAAACGTTTTAACTTCTTCATTTGACAATTTGTTTCCCAAATGTAGGGCATTTTATTTTCTTTTGACAAAGTTTTGACATATTCGCCCAAAACTTTATCAAAGGTTGGCATACAATCAAACTTGACATTTGGCACATAAATAACGTAAGTTGTCAACCGACTATCCAACGCAACAAAAGGCAACACCTTGATTCTTTGTACAGCAGTCAATTCCTTTGAGTCAAATTCGATAGAAAAATCTTTTGTCAAGATTTCACCAGTTCTAATAAAATTACTTTCAATCCAAGCAAGTGAACGTTCACAAATAAATTTAATTTTCATTTTATTTTTCCCCTTTTTACATTCCAGAACCAATTGCAACAATAATAAAACCAATAACACCTATGATACCAACAACAAGTGCTACATAAAAAATTGGCGAATAACCTTCTTCATCCACTGCCTAACCCCCTTCACTAAGGACAATCTTACCATCTTCTTTTACCCGTGTCAAGTGAATGCTAGAACGCAAACTAAGAATGCGCAAAGAATAATAATCAGGCCAGCAATAAAATTCAAGAAAATAAAATCTTTTTCGTTCATTTTAAGCACCAATCATTAACATTTCTGCTGAAAGCACAGAAAGAACTACGCCTCCCAAAAATATAAATAATCCCAACTTCGGCATGAATCCGTTAATCAACATCAAAGCCCCCGCCATTCCCATTACAACAAATCCAGCAACCATTGTAACCGCTTCGTCACCCCCCCCTGCACGCACAGCCGCATAAGTTGCCGTGTCACCTACACCAATTAAAGCACCACCTGTTATTAAAGCCATCAACATAATTAAAAATGCTGAAAGTGCATGGAATCCAGTTGGATGTTTTTCTTCTACGTGAAAAACAGGTTTTTGTGCTTCTTCTGTTTTCCAGAAGAATTTTATTAAGACAAAACCCAAAACTATGAACAAAATTACTTCTATCAAGTTACACCTCAACTAAAACATAATCATAACTTGAAAGGGGGTGATTACTTGTATTAGGCAAAAGAAAGTATTTAAGCATACCCCACGTGAAATACTTGACTGGTTCTTCAGTCAAATACCACTGCTTATAGTTGTCTTTTCCTAAGAACATTTCAGCGTCAATTAGGAAAACAGCATATTGCTTATTTACTTTTCTTCCAGCCTTTCCCTTTCCAGCGTCTTTTAGTTGTTCTATGTAATTATCTAACATAAAATATCAGACTCCTTAACCTCAAAAGATTTGCCACCTGAAATTACATTGTAAAAATAAGTCATTGTTGATGCCAAAATAGTTATTCCGACAATTCTTCCAGAGTGAAACTTACCTTCGTGAAAGAAATAAATTACTTCATTATTTTTATACTTATTCATTTTTCCCCGGCAAAGACAATTCAATATCAGGCACAATAACAGAAGGCTTAAAAACTACATTGTAAAAATAAGTAGAAACACTTGATTTTTCAACCTGCTCAACAAAATAAGTAACATTATCTGACAAACCAAGAAAATGTTTCTTAAAAGAATCTGGCCCAACTTTGCAGGTAACACTTAATTCCCCAAAAGCATCGTAATCACCAAGAGAGCAAAGTCCATTTATTTCTAGCATGTATTCGCCCGTAATACCATTGTAAAACACAATGCGGCGCTGAATCTCAAAATTGTCAGCCTTTAGTGACAAGTTTTGGGAAGCAACAACGGCATCAGGTGCACAGCCTGAAAGAATTAAAACAAAGAAAGAAAAAATAGTAAAATAAATTTTCATTTTAAGAACCCCCTTTTATGAACTAAAATAATTAAAGGTAGGGGTAGTGGGGATTGAACCCACTTTTACAACTTGAAAGGTTGTTGTCCTAACCAAATAGACGATACCCCCACAATTACGCATCAATGATAAGTCAATTGAACAAATAAAGACCATAGTAAAAATCTTTCAAGAAACTTGTTTGTGGCATAGTAAAAGTTTGTAGTGGTTCCTTAAAACCAGGGAAACCTTGTCTGCACTATCTTTGCCTAAAAAGAAACCATAAACAATTTCATAAATAAAATACCTTTTACCTTTTTCCGAAGGAAATCTTCTTTCGCTTTCCATGAAGCTCAGGAAAAGCTCTTTTCTTTGATTTCTTAGTGATTCAAGAAAAATCCCTAAATCAAATTCAAGTGCTTTTTCAAGTGAAGAAAATTCAATGGTTTGATTGTCACTTGAATTTTTGATAACAAACTTATCACCCTTTTTACTAAGATAGAATTGAAAATCAACAAAATCTTTGTAATAAACATCATTGTTTTTTTATTTGATACCAACCCATTTTATTTTTTCCCTATATGTTTTTATAGTACCTTTCAACTATTTCTTCAAGCAATTTTGTAAATTTTTTAAGTGTTTCGACATATTCAAGCATAAAATTTTCATCCAACTCAACCGTATAATGAAACAATTTGTCTTCTTCAATCGGAATAAAGACCGGCCAAAACTCTTCCTTGTAAAACTTAAACTCTACCACAATTTTTCTCCTTTCAATTAGGCGCGAAAGGCAGGAATCGAACCTGCAACAGTCTGTTTTGGAGACAAACTCGCTACCTTAGAACATGCCCGCACACAGCGGTAGGCGTAGGACTCGAACCTACATTGCCTTTCGGCAAACACGTTTTCAAGACGTGCGCAATTGCCATTCTGCCAGCCTACCATTTCTTGAAAGCGCCACCCCAAAAAGTTTCCCTTTCAATTTCCATATTGATAACAAATCTTTCTATTGCCAAGTCACGAAGTAGCGCACAAATTAGCATAATTTCTTTTAACTTTTTCATTGGGCAACCAACAATTGAAAAATTTTAGTTGAACAAGTGAAAATAAACGCAGAATTAACAATAGAAAAACAGAAAACAAAGAACTTATCTTCTACCTTAGAAATTTTGTCAAAAGACAAGGCAGAATATATGATAATTAGAATCGCAAACAAAAATTGTTCCATTTTTTTACCTTCTTTCTTGTCAGTGTGATTGGACTTGAACCAACGACATCAGCGCCCCAAACGCTGTACTCTACCAACTGAGCTACACACTGATTATGACACACTTTCTATTGTGTGTCAAGTGAATGTTACCCGCCATTCTTGCATCTTGGATAGGTGCAAGCCCAGTGATTACGATTACAGGCGCAACGCATATCTTCACCACGCTTAACACGACCAAACAAATTCTTAAAAAACTTAATCATTTTTTTTCTCCTTTTCTATTCATTAAAAACATTTTCACTTCTACAATGTGGACAACACGTTTGTAGCTTTTTTGCACGCCAGCCATGCTTACAATCAAGGCAATACCACCAAATTGACTTTTTCATTTAAGTAACCAAAAAAGTTAATGCAGCAGCAATTCCAATAAAAGGAATTACTAGAATCCACGCACAGAAACCCGTGTGATTTGGGTCTGAACCAACCGGTTCTTCTTTATCTTCGCTCCACGGAAAAGGCATATTTACACCCCCTTTACTATCTTTTTCAATACTTCAAGAAGAAGTGGATTTGGCTTTGTTTTTGATTTTCTAACAAAGTCAAAAGCACTTTTACTTATGTATCTTTGATTTGCCAGATTTCTTGACTCACCCTTTTTTGCTAAAGTCCATCTATTTATATGTTTCATAAATAAGTATGATTCCAAAATAGATAGCACTGAAAATAACAACTTCAAGTCCGGCTGAAAACAATATTGCTTTCAATACAGAAAACCCACTTTCACCCTTATTAAACAACTTATCTATCGCATTAGCATACTTCAACTGAAGTTTATGATTGCCAAATCTGAAAGATATAAAAATCATCGAAGAAATCAAGTACAGGAAAATATAGAAAGCAATAGTTAGAATATTCATCTTTTAACCTTTCTTTTAACAATAGAAGAATACAATTAGCACCCCTGACAGGGCTCGAACCTGCATGTTTCCAATTACCCTTTCTTCACGTTAGAAGCGTGGGGGGATACAGGGGCTTATTCTACTATTCTACTTAAAGTATTTAATTTTATCTTTTTGGGTTAGAAGTCTTAAAAACCCTGTGTCATCAATTGTATAGAAAAATTCTCCTGTAAAGTGCGAACTACGAAAAACAAGGTATGTCGTAGCAGTTTCTAGAAAATTATAGTCAGGAAATGCTTGGGACAATTTTTTTAGAAATTTCCCGACATCTAATTCTTCTACAACGTAAGTAAAATACCAAAGTACAATAAGGTCTTGGTCATATTTTGGTTTAATTATTTTTATTTTATCAACCGAGTAAAATACAGCAAGAAAAAAACCGTAAACATCTTCTTCAAGAACTTTTTCGTGAATGTGTCCTTTACCCGCAAAGTAAATCATTAAAACATCTCCCTTGTCAAGTGATTACCACAAACTGGACAAATATGTTTCTTCTTCCCAGTCTTAATTGGCAACAGTTCTTCATAGTCGCAAGCATCACAAAAAAAGTTGGCAAGTGTTGCTTTTACATTATTGCGATGCTTTTTACTTCTTGGCTTTTCATCAAAGCCAACCTCAAAGTCAAAAAACTTGTTACTCATTTCCCTTTCCTTTTTTAAGTTTTGTTTACACAAGCATTATACATCGTGCTTGTGCAGGTTGTCAAGTGAATGCGGAAGCCGTTTTGGGGCAAACACAAAAACCGTTTTAGAAGGGCTACAAGGCGTTCCAAATTACGTTAGGCTATCTACATACTAAAAGTATCCTAACGCACGTCCTACTGGCCTCTACGCCCGATTACGGGGCATTGTAGAAGCACGCCTAACAACCTACTTTTGGATGATTCTGTAATCCCCTTCAACCGGCTTCACTTCAAGCATTGGACGCTGCACATTTGCAATCTGCACGTGTTCTTTTTCCAGATATAAAGCAATTTCGTCTTTCAACATCTGCATATCTGTTTTGGGTTGATTTGGAACAGGTTTTAACAATCTAATCATTTCAATTTCACGTTCGTGAATTTCCTTCATCATTTGCCTGTTGCGTGTATCGATAAAGTCAAATATTAAAACACATGCATCAAATGTAAAAAACAAAATTAGGAAAATAATGAAAGCCAATTCACCGCTTGCAAAAAATATGATTGAAATTGAAACAATTTGTAAGAAAATTATTACAACAAAAGTTTCTTGTTTGTTCATATATTTTTTAGTATTTCTACTATCAAGTCAACAGTCCAAGAATTACCAAGAAGTTTTTTTATTCTATATTCGCTTAAATTAAAATAAGAAATATCAAAATTTTGTAGTAGGGCATACTCTTTTGCTGTATATGGTCTAAAGTGCCAATTTTTCATATATCTATTGTTATAAAAATCAACATACTTTCCTGGTGGCAATGTAGATACACCTAATTTTGCAAAACCTTCACTTGTTAAGGTGTTAGACTTCTTACCGCCATTCACACGAAGGCTTTGTATCCATCTTTTACCATCTTTTCCATCTGAAGAAATAATACTTGGATTTCCAAATTCTTCTAAAACAGAATCTAAATAAATTTTCTTGTCTTCAATTTCTCTTATTGGGAAATTTGTCCAGTAATTTCTTTTTCTATTTTGTGCTGAAACAAGATTGCTATTGATAAGAACTGGTTGTACACCTACACTTTCATTTATAATTTCAATGAAATCTTTTTTCATTACAACGTTTTCTAAAAGAAAATAGGTTGGCTTTATTTTTTTTAGAACTTTTACAAACTCATAAAAAAGCCTACTTCTTGGGTCATCAAATCCTAATTGTTTTCCAGAAGTTGAAAAGCCTTGACATGGGGAACCAGCAAGAAGTAAATCTATTTTTGGAAGTCCTTCTAAATCTATTGTTTCAACATTTCCTAACTGAATTGTGTTAGGAAAATTATATTGTGTGACCTGTATTGCAAATTTATCTATTTCACTTGAAAAATAATTTGTAACGCCTATTCCTGCACGCTTCAACGCAAGTTGACCTGCTGAAATTCCATCAAACAAACTCAAAACGTTCATTTTTCACCATCCCCATAAAAAACCTGAAACCTACTAATTTCACTTCCATGACAAAACAAGAAACTTCCAGCACGTAAAAGATTTTGGGCACCACTTGCTTCCGTTCCGCTTGCCCACTTTGCAGCCATTGCATTTTCAACACGTCCAACAATTCTATGTGTGAATGAACGTGCAATTTGCTTTCCTATTTGGTCAGCAGTTGGATGCTGTGTTGCAACTATTGTATTTAATCCTATGCTGCGACCCAACTTCATTATTGAAGCAAGTTCAACATCAAGTGTTTTTGGAAATTCAGCCGCTTCATCTATTATTATAAGCCTTCTTCTTGAAGTTGAAAAGTTTTTTCTTCTTTCTTTTTCTTCACTTAAAAAAGAAATATATTCTTCTACCCCATCAACATCATTCACATAATTTTCTATTCTTTGTCTATTTATTTTCAAGTCATTCTTAAAGTCTACAACATCCAAAACAATCTTAGATGGGGGTGTCACATATAATCCTTCTAAGATTGTTTCAAGTAAATAAGATTTCCCATGACCTGAAACAGCAGCAATTAAAAGTTGGTGATGTTGCATTACATCATAAATCATGTCACTTCTTCCAGAAGCACCGTATTTAACCCCAATCAAAGATTGAAAATCTTTACTTTGTCTTCCAGGTTTTGTAATAAAAAATCCTTCTGGAGAATCTACTTCAAGAACAAATAATGGATTATAAACAAATCTCATCGAAAGATTGTCAATTCCTATTCCAGACCTGATTCTAAAACTTGCAATTTCAGATTTTATTTCTTTTTCAAGTCCTACAACTTTTGCAAACTTAACTTTTTCACCAACTGAAATAGGGTAAGAAATAAATGATTCTGGAAAAACTTTAATCATGTTTGCATCTTGCTGTGTTGCAAACTTTATTTCAGCATTAACCCCATACTTTTTCATTGTAAAATTAAAAGCAAAAACGTCATTCGTTACCAGTTGACCCCAAAAATCTTTCATACATTTCCTTCAATTCTGTTGTGCGCCGTGTTGGTGTTACAAGAAATGCCTGTCTTAACATTTCAAGTGCAATGCCCCTAATTTCCCATTGTGCGTGCTTGTCGCAACGCAAATTCAAGAAGTGTAAAAGTTCCCTGTAATTAAAACTTATTACCATTCTTGTTTTTATTCCACTTGGCAAGCAGAATCTTGCATCTTCTTTTAATGCCCCACTTTTTCTCAATTCATCATAGACAGCCATCGAATAACCATAATTTTTAGAAAGCCATTCAACTTGCTTTAACGTGAAATCTGGCGGATAAACAAATTCTGCATTACTTGAATCAACATATCTTTGTGATTCTTGACTTATACTTGCACCCCTATGACGTGCAATTTGATGGGAACAATTGCGGCTTATTCTTTCAACCAGAAATGTATAACGTGCCCATTTATACCTGTCCCTTTGGGACTTAATATCATCCTCAATCATACTTCCAACATTAAAGCCTAAAAGTGTTACACCACCATTGCCAGCAACATAAAAATCGTTTGACTTAACTTCTTCAATTGGAATTTCTGAAAAAGGTAAGAACAATTCTGGTAAGTCTTGCGCTAAAATTGTTGAAATAATTTTGTTGTAAGCGTTTTCATTGTCCCCATAAATCGTTTCAGCCATTGCACGAATGTTTCCAAACATTGCATTTTGATTCATATCAACAAAGCGATTTCTGAACCAAATTTTATACATCTTTGGATATTCTAGCCAGGGTCTTAAATTGCCAGCATCTGTCGTGCGTTGTTCTTTTCTAACGTAAAAAGAACCGTGTTCTGCAACTGATAGATGACCTTTTTCCAAAACATTTTTGACAAAAGCAGGTGCGCTTCCTAAGCGTGAAAGTGAGTTGTAACAAAGACGTGCTGAAAATTCAATTAAAGCACGATTTACCCCAACACTTTTAGAAAAGTGAAAAAGTGGTAGCAATTCCTCTTTCTCTGAAAGCCAGCTATTTATTGACGGTTTAATAAATCGTACAATTTCCATGTTTTTCAGAATACTCCTTCATATTTTCAGGCATTTTATCTAGTGCAATATAAGTTCCATGTTTTACAATATATTCTTTTACATTTTCAGGCAATTCATCCAAAGCAATGCCATTACAAATAATTCTACAAATTACGTTTCTTTCGAGTCTTAATTGATTTAAGTACATTGTCAAGTCGATTGATTCTTGCATTGCATCATCAAAAGCATCACGCCCATTAAATGTCGTAAGAAATGTATTGTATTTCTGCATTCCCTTTTCGTATTGTGCTTGAAAATAGTAATCAAGTGCAACTTTTGCAAAGTCACGAACTTTTTGTGAAAAATACATTAGAAATCCCCCATTCTTCAGAAAGAAATAAATTTCCTAAACGACACTCCCTTTCAACTATTTCCCCATTTGATTGAAATTTTATAATCGTAAACGTATCACGTCTTCCATTGTAAAATTTAATTATGCAAGGGGTAACTTCATAACTATCAACATAAAATGCCTTCATCATAATCCCCCGATTGAAGCAACTACAAAAAATACACTAATTATACAAGCAAGAAATAAGATTAAACCAAATCGTGGCATTACTTTTTCAACAAACATTGTCAAGCCAAGTAGTGCAATTGCAATTACAATAACCAAAAAAGAAGTTGCAGTGTCAGCAATAGAACCACCAACCCCAAAACCAAACACACCAAAAACAAATAACGCAATTGAAACAAATAAAAGAAGTAATCCACTTCCACTTCTTCTTGATTCCTCAATTACTGGTTTTTCAATTATTGGCTTTTGCCCTTCTTCTGTCCTACTGTAAAAAAATAAAATTACAAGTGCAATTACGCCAACAACAATAACTATTTCCAAAGCATTTTCTCCTTTATTTTTTCGATGAGACTTTTTGAGTCTATTTCATCTGTTGGCTTGGAAGAAACGAATGCATGTGCCCCAATACTTAAAAGATAGTCACGTGTTTTTCTTCCTGCATAATCATTATCAAACACAAACGCAATTCTTGTCAAATCCAACTTGCGCCAGAATGACCAGTCTGATTTTGTACCATTAGTGCTTACAAACGAAACGTTTTCATCTGGAAAAGCACGAAGCCAAGCAAAAGTTTTCTCGAAAGCAATTAAATTTTTTCCAGAATAATAATCAGCAAGTGAACCTGAAAATGGGGCTTTCTTTCCCTTGAAAATGTATCTCATGTTGTTTTCAATTGGACTAAAAAGCCTGATTGAAATTCCAATTACACGCCCATTTACAGTTGTTTGCAGTATTCCAACCCCGCCATTGTCATCTGGACTTACAAGCAAATTATTATAAGTTTTTATGCCACGCAAAGCAAGATAGTTTTTTGCTTCTTGTGAAAGTGGAAAATAAGTTATTTCTTCTTCTATTACAGACGGGGAAAAATAAATATCCCCTTCGCTTACCATGTCAACTTTTGCAATAAAATCACACGACATGCAGCGCAAAATTCCTGTATCTTTCCACAGCAATGCGGAAGGATGGGAATCATTGTGCAGTGGATTTGGACACTTGCACAAGAAGTATTTTTTATATTCCCTAATTCGTTCAATCATTTTTCTTCCCACATATTTACGATTGGCAATGTAACATTTAGTGAAAATTGAACAGGCACGCCGTGCCTATTTTTACTTGATAGAATGTTGACAATTCTACCACCCGAAATCAAACCAGCAGGATTTACACCTAAAATAATGTCTGCATCTTGCGTAAAAGAATCACTGCCAGCAACATTATCCAATCCTGTCTTTTCAGTTGCACCCCTATTTGCCTGAATAACCCCCACAATAGCGATGCCTGAATTGTTACTGATTGTGCGCAATGTATTACTTACACTTGTCAAGTCCTTCCAATCTGGACTTTTAGCCATTAAGTACGCCCCGTCAATAGCAAGCACCTCTGTCTTTTCATCTATAAAAGATGCAACTTGCGCTACATCTTTTATTGCACCTTTAACGACACGAAGATTTTTTGCTTCCTGCAAGAAATTTTTTGCGATTAACAATTTTTTTCTGTCTAATTCTGACAAAGCATTTCGTCTTTTAGCAGAAATGTCTACCCCAACCATTTGTGCGTACAACTTGAACAAAATATCTTCATAGCGAATTTCATTACTTATAACTACGACATTCGTTCCATCAATAATCCATTTGACAATCATGCTTAGAAGCAATGTCGTCTTCCCGCTTCCTGGTCTACCAAAAATATAAACCAAATCACCTTTTCCAATTCCGCCTGAATTTTCATCAAGGGAATCAAAACCAGTCTTGTACATTTTGACTGAATCAAAAAAGTTACTAACATCATAATTTTCAGCAGAAACAATTTGCTGCGTTGGCACTTGCAGCCTTTCAAGGACTTGGGTCATTTTGTTGTATGGGTCTTTGCCTTCCCTTAATTCTTCAGTGTTGGCAATAACCCATTCACGCACAAGTGTATTTCTACGCAAACCAATTTCAGTAATAAAAATATCTGCAAGTGGGTCAGATGAATTGACCGGAACAAAATCAACAAATTCAATACAAAATCTGTCAAGTGAGGGGGATGCACCAAATTTCTCAAAATAGTTTTTAATCCATGCAAACCACTTTGCTTCTTGTTTTGTTTGCATTGTCGGGGGAACTTGCAAAACAAAATCAATGTTAGAAGTTTCAAGACTTTTACTAATCAGTCGATTCATCTTTTTCTCCATATATTCTTGGCTTCACCGCCAACATTAACATCTGCGCTTATTAAATCAAATTCAGACAATTTTTCAGCAGCACTAACATTTCTTGTCCAGAATGTTTTTGCAGGAATAAGTTTAACAACATAATAATCACCACGACCTTTATTTCTTTTTTCAATTTCGTGGACAAATCCGACAACAAGACCATGACTTGCCCCTTTAGTAAAAAAATCAACAAATTCTTTATCTGGCAGTCTAAAACCTACTGCCTGTACTTCCCTTTCATTTTTTGTAAGTGAAACGACTTCGCTAATGTCACCTATGAAGTTTCTAATGTCACCAGTAAGGCTTGAAAGTGAATTAGCAATAAATAATTGCTTGCGCACACGTTCATTTAGTATGCGGCGTGGAACTTTATCTAATTCATCAAGTGAAGTAAATCTTCCACCAACTTTATCCCTGTGTTCTATGAATGCACTTACTTGTTTTTCACCAAAAAACTTAAGTGTTGTCAAAGGTGCAAAAAGTGTTCCACTATCAAAAATCCATTTTACTCCTGAAAAATTAACGTCTGGCATTTTCAACTTAACACCTGCCAACGCAGCAGCAACAAGCCACTCATTCGCACGTTCTGAATCGTTGTTAAGTAGTGCAGCGTAATAATGTCCAGGAAAATACAACTTGTACCAAGCCATGCGATAAGAAAGAATTGAGTAAGAAATACTGTGACTTTTATTGAAGCCGTAACGCCCAAAAGTAACAATTTCTTTCCATAACATATCTACAATTGTTTTTGGAAAATTCTTCACGCCTTCTGTCTTAAAATGTTCTTCTAACTCCCTTAACTTTCCTTCCCAAACAGGGTCTCCCTTTTTACCCTTACTGATAATTTTTCTCGCCTTATCAGCGTCAGCCATATTGCCACCTGTAATCAAGGCAACGATAGCCATAACCTGTTCTTGATAAATTATTACCCCGTTTGTTTCACTTAGAATTTTGTCAATTTCTGAATGAATTTTTCTTGGTGAAGCAATATATTCTGGATACTTTTTCATCATTCCAGAATCCATTGGGCCAGGTCTGTAAAGTGCGTTAATTACAGATAAATCGTTAATTGATTTTGGTTGAACTTTAACTGTTAGTTCAGCAATTCCAGAAGAACCGGAAAATTGGAAAATTCCATCCAACTTACCAGAACAAAAAATTTCAGTAAAAACTTTTGGGTCTTCTTCAACTGGAATTTGACCAGTTGTTTTTTCTAATTCAGCCAAAATTGAAAGTGCCGAAACACCCAAAATATCGTATTTAACTAAACCAACTTGTGTTAATTGACGTGATTTTATTCCTTCATACCATGCAACTTTTTCATCTTCAATTGGAACAGGTCTTGTCACGACGACAACCCCCGCTGCATGTTTTCCACGATGCCTTACTTGACCAAGCATTATTTCATAAGCACGTCTTGCGTCTTCTGGTAAGAATTTAATTGTTTCCCCGCCTGAAGTGTGAACAGTATTGCAAGCGTTAAAAAACTTTTCTAATTGTTCTTCTGTTTCACTATCACTTGTTTCTGAAACAAGTGTAAGTGGAACACTATAAAATCTTCCTATATCACGAATAAGGCTTGAATGCGAGTAAGTAGAATAATTTGCAACTGGTAAACCACCCCACTTTTCATTCATGTAATTGATTACTTCATCCCGCCTGTCAGCCTGAATATCTAAATCAAAATCGGGCATGTCACTTCTATTTACATCAAGGAATCTCTCAAAAATCAAACCATTCTTAATTGGGTCAACGTCAGTTATTCCAAGTAAATAAAGGAAAAGTGAACCAGCACCAGAACCTCGACCTGGGCCAACTTTAATGCCAGAATCCTTACAAAATGCAACAAGGTCAAAAAGAATAGTGAAGTAGTCAACAAGACCCTGCCTAATAATTACTTCTTTTTCGTAATCAAGTCTTTCTTGATATTCATTAGAAAGCGTCTTATTGTCTGCAAGTGAAATAATGTTAATAGCACCATCTGTTTCTGGCAATTTTGCTGGCGCTGACAAATCGAAAGCCTCTATCTTTTCGGCCAGTAAAACAGTGTTGTCAAGCAATTCTTCAAGTTGTGTTTTACTTGCTTTTGCAGTAAGCCACTTTGTACCAAGAATTTCATCCCTTGTTTTCAACCACAATTCCTGTGATGAATAATCAAAGCCTTTACGACTAATGCACGCAATTCTGTGTGCCTTGAAATCTTGCTTTCTTACAAAGTGTGTGTCAGTTGTGACAACTTTTGTTAATCCAAAACGCTTTGCAATCATTGCAGGACGGCTGAAATTATCTTCACTGAAAACACCCATAATTTCAGCATAGAATCTTTCTCGTCCAAAAATATCGTAAATTTGTGATGCCCACTGCAAAGCATCTTTTTCATCCCCAAAATAAAGTGGACTTGCAGAACAACCACTTAATACAATTAGTCCTGCATTATATTTGTCAAGTAACTCAATCGTTGTAAGCGGAAATCCCCTTTCCTTATTCAACTGTGAAGCGTTATTCAGCGCAATAAGATTTTCATAGCCAACTTTTCCACTTGAAAGAATTGTCAAATGACCACGCTTCCCATTGTGTAGAAAATATATTTCATTCCCAAAAATAGGCTTTATACCGCTTGACTTTGCAGCAGACCAAAATTCAACATGACCACCACACGTTGCATGGTCAGTAATTGCCATTGTCTTGAACCCTTTTTCAACTGCATACTGAAACATACTTTCAATTGTCCCAAGACCATCACCGCTGTAATCAGTATGAAGGTGTAGAGGAACAAAACAATTATCACACATTTTTACAACCCTTCCATATAAATAATTTTTCAGAAGCAACAGAACTTCCATTTTTATTTAACGTGTTTGGAATACTTCCTTCCCAAACAATGTCAAAATCATGTGGTGCATTGTACTCAGAAACAAGTACAACAGAATGCAAGGACACATTTTTTACCCACTCCCAAAAGATTTCGTGATTAAATTTAGTTTTGTAGCCAGTTGTGCCAAAGTAGGGTGGGTCACAATAAACAATCGAACCTGGCACAACTTCAATTTCTCCGTATTCACAGCAAGCGAATTTTGCTTTGCGAAATTGCCCGCTTCTAAGCAAATCCAAGACATTTTTTCTTGCACGTGAATTTTGCAACTCTTCATTCTTAACACTTCTGTCGCCTGCAACATCATGCCTATAGCCACCAAAAAACTTAGCCCCAAAAGAAAGACTGAAGCCAACATATCCAACTAATTCAGCAGGATATTTAGACATATCCACTTGAATTTCTTTATATTCTTTTTCACTTATAAAGTAAGGCGGAATCCATCCACTTTGTAATGCTTCATAAAGTTTTATCAAATAAAAATGATAATCTGAAGCAAATATCTTTTCTGCATTTATGTATTGTGCTACATTGAAGCCACCAACAAATGGTTCATAATAAGCATCAGAATAATTATTGAACCTATTTATTGCTGAAGAAATGTCACGTGCGATTCTGCGCTTACTTCCCATATATTTCATGCTTCTATTTCCGCCTTAACTTTAGTTGAAAGAAAATTTGTTGCTGAAATAATTTTCACCCCAAACACATTTCCGATTTCACCATCAACTATTTCTACTCCAAAGTGGGACTGAATAAAATCAGGTGTTGCAACAATTCTTTTAACGTGTTTTGACTGAATCAATAGATTCAAGTAAGAAAAGCAAACTTCTTTACTTCCAAACTCACAATAATTTTCACGAAGAACAGAGCCATAGGCAGAAATAATTTCTTCTTGAATTTGAGAAACGTCAAAAGGTAATACAAAAACAGTGTCAGGCTTTTCAATTACCTGACACTGCAATCTCTTCCCACCACCCCCACAAACACTACAATTATTTATTGTTCGTGCTAAATTCATCAAGTTTTTCCTTTACACGTTGCAAATTCTTGTGTCTTTTTAACCTGTAAACACGGTCAACTTCTTCTGAATCAACTTCAAGAATGTTCCAAGCCTGAAGCAAAAAGTGATAAACGTCAATCAACTCCTCAACAATTAGATGACGGTCAAAAGAAGGTGCTTTCCAGGGCTTCGTAGAATCCTTATAGAAGTCAATCGCTTCCATGAACTCTTGCGCCCCTGCCAAACAGGATACCACAAGTGCTTGCTGCTCGTCAAGTGAATGCACGCCACACTTCTGTGAAAGTGCTTTTTGCAACACAAGGTGTTCTTCAATTATATTCATTAAGCCTCCCTGTCTTCATTCAACAATAAGAAAGAATGTTTTTTGATTTTCTTTTAGGACTTCTAAAAATTTATTTAATTCATCTTCTGAAAACTTCACAATCAATTCAGCCTTTGCAGTAAGTAGATTTGACTTTGCATGTGCTTCTAAGGTAAGACTTGTTACATTTTTAGGGTCTAACCCTACAAATTCAGAAAAAGCCTTGATTAAATCCCTACTATTAGTTTTCATTAGACCCCCAAAAATGTTACTTCTTCTGGCTTCATTTGTAATGCGTAAAGCAAAATTGCAATTGAATCGCTTTCATCATTATTTCTTGCCCCATACTTTTTCAACAACTCAAAAACTTCTTTTTTATTTTTACAACCTAAATACTTTCTAGGCTTTAGTGTTGAAATAAAAGTTGGATTTTGCGAAATACTGTAAGAAACATAACCTGTTCTTAGAAGAAGACTTCTGACAGTTCTTGCGTTTCTAAAGAAATTCAATTCTTCCACAAACAACTCGCAATCCCAACCATGTAAAATTGACTTTACAAATTGCATTTGCTGAAAAGGTGTGCCAACAACTGTTGCAAAATTTACTTGGGTGCTTCTAGGCATAAGCCAGGAAACACCCATACTTTTCGCACAATCAATCGCAACTTTTATCACAGCAATTCACTATCACCCTTCCCAAATAGTGACATCAATTCCTCACGGCTTCCAACTTCTGCACGTTCCATAAGCATCCCCCAAACAGCATCGGAATCTTCGTAAACCCCAAAAATCTTTTCCTGCTCCTCCTGCGAAGGAATTTTGTCTGCCATTTTCAATGCTTCCGCTGGAACCTTCATTTTTCCGGCAACAGAAACAGTCCAATTTTTACCTTCCTTTTTGACAAGAATATACTTTCCAACAATATCATTCACACTTGCAGCGGTTGCAAGTGCCCGATGCACAGGCATAGAAACTTGCCAAACGCCCAACTTCCACTCACCGCTTTCTTGATATGCAACCATAACCAAGCCAGTATACTGCAATTTCAACTCAGGCGCAAGAACATTTTTCGGGTCATCAGCACCGCCATAAACCCACGTTGCATTTACAGGGTAAGCCTTGCCAAATGGTGACTTGGTGAACATCTTAACCATTTCACTTGACCAAGCAATATCCCCACTTTCAGGGTCAGGATTAGATAGCAACACTACAAAATTATCACGCCCGTCTTCGGGCTTCCAGAAATTAGTACCGCCACCCGCCACCTTTGGAGTACCACCAAAATTAAGTTTAGACATTTTTCTTTCCTTTCACTATTCAGTAAATTTAATGATAGCATCAACAAATTCTTCTGGCTTAAATGCCGAAGTAGAAAACTTCTTACCATAAATTTCTTCACACGGCTTTATAGCCGACTCATCTATGGCAAGAGAAAAAACACTTATACCAGCACTTCTCAAGTGAAGAACGACACTTTGAGTATCTTCAACTGAAGAATTACCAGGCTTAACACCTGCCTTGTTTAGCATTGCAGGATTTCGTTCTGTTGGTTCACCGTCAGAAACAACAATCAAAATCTTTTCAGAGTTTGCATTAGAAAATTCCTTACTTGCAAGTAAAATTGCACAAGAATCATTGTTGCCACCACCTGAAAAGTTAGATAGCACCCAACTAAGGGATTCGTTTACCATTTCATATTTTTTTCGTTCTTTTATTTCTTTGATTTTATACAGGATAACAGCACCGTATGATTCAGTAGCCAGATACCTCATTTCAGATGGCAAACTTCCTTCTGTGTGCCCAATCACTGCATAATCAAAACCCTCTTTATCAAGTGCTTTTGCAATTCCAGCAACATTTTCAATTGCAAATTCTATTTTTTTCTTTGGAACCCCATTGAAATAACTCATTCCGTTCATACTTCCAGACAAATCCAACAGAATTACAATTTCTTGTTTCCCCCTTCCAACACGACCACCGTCTATAAACATTTCACCAAAAATTTTGCCTTCATTAAAATGTTGAAGGTTGCGAATACGCTTACCACTTTCTCTAGGTAAACCTTTTAGCGCCCTTTGCGCATTTCTGGCTTCAATCATTTTCTCAAAACCAGAATATGAAACAGACTTAATTTGATTTTGTCTATTGGCAGGCTTTACCTTAAAAGCCAAAAAACCATCAGTTTTTTGACCTTCGCTATGAACAACTGAAAAATTTCCCTTAAGTTTTTCATACGACCCTTTATTTTCAGGCAACTCAACTTGCTTTCCATCAATGGTCGCAATTCCACAATTACTTGATTCACCAGTCCCATCTTCTTCATTATTTTCTTCATCTTCTTCA
>ERZ761595.87-NODE-87-length-22530-cov-8.634260_pt1 | contig 22530 bp, 25 predicted proteins | sample MGYA00511035_ERZ761595 | MGnify/ENA primary metagenome ERZ761595 (study PRJEB28899, sample SAMN03785553) | bioreactor sludge metagenome | biome: EBPR Sludge; feature: EBPR Bioreactor; material: 0.22µm filtered reactor supernatant | place: Saint Lucia: Queensland...
CACCTCGACGCTCGTCCACAACGTGTCCGCGGTGCGTGAGCCCAGCACGACCGACGCCGACTGGGTGTCCGAGGTGAACTCGTACTGCGAGGTCTTGTAGTAGTGCCCGTCCGCGGAACCCTCCGCGACACCTGCATAGCCGCTGTCCCCGCGGATCACAATTTGTGACGATCCCGCCCAGTCGGTCGACGACAGCGGTGCGCCATCAGACCCGGAGAAGACCGTCGACCACGCGAACCCGTTGAAATCCGGATTCGACGTCTCGTTCTGCAAGTCCTGGATCTGCTGCTGCGCAGCGATGGCGATCTTCTGAGCCGAGTCCGCAGTGCCAAAGATGTTGGACACGGCGTCAAACACGCCTGCGATGAGCCCGCCGCCAGACGAGGTGCCGCCGTTGACCGCGTTGTTGATGTTCGTCGCGATGTCGGTCGACTTCGTGTCAGCAGACACAGCCTTCTGCCGTGAGTCGTTGAGCCACCCCGCCAGGGCATCCTCCACGGCGTCACCGATGATGGGGATGCCGCCGATTAATTCAACGAGAATCCGGAGAGGTAAACGGATCAGCGCCGGAATCAGGTTCTCTTGGATTTCCTCCAGAGAATCCCACTCATCCGGGTCGCCACCCACAATCCACGCCAACAGATACGACAGTGGCGTGAAGATCAACATCTGCAGGACAGGCCGCAACCCGAAGAACCCGTTGACCCGCGCCCGTACGTCCTCCGCAGACTGAATATCCGCAGGATCGGCAGTCGCAATATCCTCTGTGAACTGGGCGAACTGATTCACCACAGTCCCCAACGGGCCGTTCACATTCGCCGGATTCCCCGCCGGCTCCCCCGTCACCTGCCCAGGGAACCTACCTGCTGCGAGGTTCCGGAACTTCGCAGCAGACGGATTCTGCAGGGTCTCACCAAGCTGCCCGGGTGTGACCACACCCTGCGGCAGATCCGCCGGATCAGTCTCATGGAACGGCCAATTTGGCAGGGTCATCGTGTCAGCCCCTCAACCATCGCCTTCACCGACTGGAGGTAGGTGGACCCGTTGATGCGCTCAGTCCCGTAGGCGGTGTGCCGACCACCGGTCGTGTACTTGAGCAGCCAGTGAATCGTGTACCCCGCGTCCCACCACCGCGCTGGCAGGGGTTGCATCAACCCCGTCACCTGCTGCGCGATCTGCCGCATCCCGTTGTCCCCCGGCAACGCTGATATCGGATCATCCGGGATCGTGTACGAATAGCACGGCACCCGGTCGATGAACCGCTGACCCGCGATCCCCCAGTTCCCCTTCGGCACACCCTTGTGCGACACCTGATTCGCGTGGCGCTTCGGATCAGACAACAGTACGATGCCCCTGCAGTTGCGGGGCCGGTCGTACTGCACGAAATCACCGAGCACTGCGGCGCCGAGCGAGTATGCGGCTCCGACCCAAGGCTCCCCGTCTGCGTCGATGGCACGCAGCGCTCCACGGCCGAGACTCACCGACTCGGCATACGTACGTAGTCCAATCGGTGCGATGGACGCGGGGTAGGACAGCTCGGAAACGCTGGGCATACCCCTGAGTGCACTCATAGTCATGTTGTGCCGGTACTCTTCGCCAGCTCCTCTGACTGCAATTACCTTCACTGAACCGCCTTCTTCCTGCGTCGGCCCTCACGTTGGCAAGTCAGGCACACTCTGGTGTGTGACGGCTTCACATACCGGGGGCCGCTACGAACTCGGATGTAGGTGTTCTCTGCCGAGTACTCGTGCCCGTGTTTGCAATGTGTTCGGTTGCCGAAATGGTGAGTCCCGTGCTTGACCCGGTCTCGCTGATTCGCGCTAGCGGTGTCCCATCGGAGGTTCTCCAGGCGGTTATTGGCGGCGTTTCCGTCGTTGTGGCAACCTTCCATTCCCTCTGGGCGAGGTCCGACAAAGGTTGTCAACACCAGGACGTGGACCAAGTGGTGATCCTTGTAGTCATGTCCGAGAGTCACCGACTGGTGCGAAAGCCGATCTGAGGACCAAGGCTTGAGCACCTGCCCGCGCCTGGGCGTCCGCACCCCCGCCTTCGTGGTAATAACACGGTCGACCGAACGGATGCGCCCGAGATCACTCGCCTCGTAGCGACCCTCGAACCCGGGAATTGGACGCCAGGACTCTTCGTGGGTAGCGTTCACCGCTAGCCCTCCTCTGCTGCAATCAGACGGATGGGTTAGGGGCCGTGTGGCGTTGGTAGCACCCGCGGCCCCGCCACTAATCCTACTGTCCATCAGCACTTTTGATTCACCTGCGCCGTTGAGCTTGATCACCCTCATCAGTCGTTCATCCCTTCGACTTCGGCCGGCGGGTCGATCTCGTGGTCGACGAGCTTCCGGCGGGCCCGAGCGACATAGGTGCGCAGTGCCAGCACCACATGATCGAGACGCCCGATGGTGCGATCCCGCTGCCGCAGACGCTCTTTCAACTCAGCCAGCTCGGCCTCGTAGTCGGCGATGATCCGCGAGTGCTTCGCCCGGTATTGGTCGGCGTCGCGGTCGCGCGCCTCCTTCTCCCTCGACAGATCGGCCTCGAGTTCTTCGATCCGAGCATGCAGCTTGGCGATGTCGTCCAGCTTCACTTTGGATCGTGTCGTGAGCACACCTGTCACGAGCGCACCGATGGCAGCGAGAAGACCTCCGAAAGAGGCGATCAGTTCTGGGCTCACCGACAGTTCCTTTCCGCGTCACCACGGGCGATCGCAATGTGCAGGATCGCCATGAATCCCGCGAACGTCCCGTGGACTACAGGCACCGGCGGTTCAGTCAGAACGGCAGAGAAGAGGATGCACCCGGCGTAGAACGCCAGGAACGCTGACGTGGCGATGTGGGCGAAGATGAACCCGCGTTTGCGCACGACCGCTGCGAGCAGTGCTAGGCCGGTGAGGAGGAATCCGAAGAACCACATGGGGCCAATGGATTCCACCCACACGACGGCAGACACCTGGCCAGGCTGCAGTGGTCGGCGTACCAACTCCTCCGGGGAGATGTACAGCACGCCGACCGCCACCTGCATGCAGCCGGTGACCGCGGCCATCAGCCGGGCGCCAAGCATCAGTCGAGTTCGACTTCTCGCTCAACGCCGTCAGCGGGAAGCTCGAGGCCTGTCGACGCCTTGGGTGTGACCTGCGGGCGGGTGAACACGAACCCGAGGGTGATCGTGGAGACCGCCAAAATCGCGCCCTGCTGCTGCTCACTGAGGTGCAGCCCGAAAGCCACCACCAGCGGCAGCGCGGTCTGCACCACCGCGACCAGCGCCGGATACACGGACTCCTTCACCGTGATGACCACGATCAGACCGAGCACTGCGTTGACCGCGGCCATGATGACGCCCTGCACATCGGTGGAGATGTTGAATCCGAACGTGGTGAGTAACACCAGGACCGCGGAGATGAGCGCCGTCCACGCGGCAGGCTCACGCCCGAACACAAGGCGGGGTGTGGTGATGGATGTAGACATGGTCACTTCTCCTTCGATTCGAGGGTGTCCCGTGTGCCGGCGACACCGGTCTCCGCGGCGACAGCTGCGGTCAGGTCGTACAGGGTGCGATTGCCGCCCTGCTCAAACCCGCCGTACTGGCCGGCGTCACGCCCACCAGTGAGTTGCTGGCGAATGTCCTTCACGTCCGACCCGATCGGGCCGACGTACACCTTGAGGCACTTGTAGATCAGGGCCTCGACTTCAGCCATGGTTGCCATAGCGAGCCAGTCCTTTCCTCCGTTGTAGATCGAGATGGCCCGCGAGATCAGCTCGCCCCACGGGAAGTTCGGGCCCGGGTCGGTGTGTCCGCCGCCCCACTGCCCGAAGTCGACATGCCCGCACACACCGGGCGATTTCGGCATCCCACGACCACCGACGTAGCGGATCGGGATGTCACGGACAGCACAACGCCACGCCACCAGCGCAGCCGTACGGGTGAGCTGCAGGTCTTCGTTCTTGCCATCCCGCGCGTCCGGGGACAGCCACTTGTCGCGCGACCATCCGGCGAAAGATCCCGCCATGAGGATGTGGTCACCGCGAGTGTTGGCATTCATCGCCGACCACGGGTTCTGATCCCACGGCACAACAAGGACGGTTTCCCGGTCGTCACACACCGCGTTGTACGACACCTGCGCGGCAGGCCGGCACAGATAGTCGGTGATCGACCGCGCCGTGCCAGAGCCCTCCTGGGTGTGGATGACGATCCAGTCGACGTCACGGCCACCGGAATGCCGGTTCGGTGAGATTTGCTGTCGGGTGACAGGATTCGGTACAGCAGACATCGGTGATCCTTTGACGGGAGTAGGTGCAGGTTCTCCTGGATGAGTGGCGCTGCGTAGCCATCCGGCTGGGTCGATGCGTTTGCCGCCGTACCCGTACTCCCACACTGTGATGTGGAGGTGCGGTCCCGTCGATCCGCCGTTGGAACCGACATACCCGATGTGCTGCCCGGCTTTCACTTTCGAACCGACCTGGAGACCAGTCGCGAACGCATCCCACATGTGCCCGTACTCGACACACCCGCCACCCTCGTCATCGTCGGAGTCGATAACGATCCACTGCCCATACCCGTCGGCCTTGCCGATGTGCAGGACGGTGCCGGATTGGCAGGCGTAGAACGGCGTTCCGTCCTTGGCGGCGAAGTCGAGTCCGTAGTGGAACCCGCCTTCACGCGCACCGAACGGCGACGACACGGTGTAGGTGCCCTTGCGTAACGGGTAAAGCCTCACAGGCGCCTCCTGGCAAGGTGAGATCCCCACACCCGAGCGGGTGCAGGGTCGTGAAAGATGTGAGGGTTAGACGCCCGGGTTGGCGATCACACCGCGCGCCGCCTTCGGGATACGCTTCGGCCGCTTCGGCGCCGACCGCACCCGCGCCGTCTCCTGAATGCCATGATGGTTCGGCTCCACCGGAACCGGCTGAGCCTCCTCACGGATACGTTCCTTCGCCCACCCCGGCACGGACGCCAACCGCGCCTGCACCTCATCAGAGTCGGGTTCGGTCTGCACCACCCCGAACGCATCCAGCATCTCGGCGACGGGGCGGAGGATCGGCACCGACGATGTGCCGCCAGTGGCTCCGAAAGCGATGAACAGCGCCGAAGCTAGGCGGTCGATGCGTGCCGTACGTTCCGGGTCATCGTCTAGTTGTTCGCTCATCAGCCCAACCCGATCTCTTGGAAGGCGCCCATCGCCGTGGAAACGAGGGCCACCATTTTGTCGATTGCGTCCTGCTGGGTGCGGGTGTCGCCGAACTTCGCTTTGAAGCTCTGCGGCTTAGCGGTGCCCAGGGGTAGTGAGAGTTCTCGGCAACGCGCGACAAACACCTTCGCGCCTAGGTACTTCGAGGTAGCACCCACGCGGTCACCCAACCCCCAGTGGCCTTGCCCGTTGTCGCCGATCAGGTAGGGCATCGCGTTCACCACATCGAACATGAACGCTGTGTCGGGGTCGGTTTCGCGGCGCCGCTTCCGCAAGTCCATGATCGCGGCCGGCGTGTACGCCTGCGTCACGCCTGTTGCTGCTGTCTCGAGCCGACGCCCCCAACCCTGTTGTGCAGCGCGGCCGATCAGCGGGACGGACATGTTGGCGAGGATGCTGTCCTTCAGGATCGGCATCAGGAACGCGTTCAGGATGTTTCCGAGCGAACCGACGCCGTAACCGTTGATGACGAGGTTGTCTCCCAGAACGTCCCCGGCATAGCCGATTACAGCCTCTAGGAGGGGGTTGACACCGGGCATCGACTGGCCCCCGGCAGTGATGCGACAAGGTCCGCCCGGCGCCTGGATGAGTTTGAAGTTCTCCACCCCCGACACCCGGCCGTGCATGTACACCGCGTGTGGACGTTCCGGCTGGGTGCCGAGAATCCCAGGCAGCTTGTACCCCTCGACATCGACAGGCTCGCCGGTCAACAAGTCGTAGGTGTCCTCCACATAGTTGGAGGTGACGTTCGCGATCGTGCGGGCCAATCCCGTGGCGAGGTTGCCGCCCAATGACGTGCCAGTCCGGAACCCTGACTTGTCGACGATGTCGACGAACAGGGTGCCGTTGCGCCAGCCCGTGCCCGCGCCCGGGAACGGTTCGGGATCGCCAGTTTTGAAGCGCCTCGGCTTGATCATCATCTCGGCGTCTTCAAGGATCGGTTGCATGATGTCCAGCCACGGCTGCTTGATCTGGCCGGTGATGATGGTGGCTGGTGCTGTTGTCTCCCCCAGCAGCTTCGGCATGGGCACGATCTGCGCCTGATCCCACAACCCTTCCGTCCACGTGGACGGGTCGGTGAGCTCGAAGTCCATGTTGAAGTTGGTGGCCTGATTGCGGAGCACATTCATGCCCAGCGTCATCAACCCGCCGACATCGACGGGGATGTACAGGAACTGCACCTTCGGCTGCTGAATCAAACTCACGGGCAGGAACGGGTTGGCCGCCATGTGCACGTGCTTGAGTTCGGCGATGTCGTCTAGGAACTCGATGGTGACCTTGTCGCCCTTGGCCGACTCGTCGAGAGTGACCGCTTTTTCCGGGTCAGAGAACCCGCCTATCCGGATGCCATCCTTCTCCACGATCACGTGGATGTTGGAGGTGTCGCGGGCATCCTGGTCGATCGCCCAGTGAGCCAGGTAGGTGCGGCGGTGGGGTTCCATCTCACGCGCCCACAGACAGAAGTCGTCCAGGTCGTCACCCGTGTAGGGGGTGACCGGGCTGTGTTGGATCGGCAGATCGAGCGTGATGGAACCAATCTGGTTCATCTTCTGCCCCAACTGGGAGCCCTCAAGGCGGTTGACCGCCTCACCGCGGAACACCCAATCGCCGTCATACAATTCGACGGTGGCTGGTTTCGCAGCCCGCTCGATCCGGGTGTAGCGGACCTGCCGCGCCCACGAACAGAACTCGTCGAGGTCGTCGCCTTCGTACGGGAGGATCACCCCGTACTTTCCGCTCACGCCTCAAGCCCCGACTCGGCAGACCAGAACCGGCGCAGAATGAGCTTCGCTTTCGCGCCGGCCGGGCCGTTGATGATGACCGGCAACATGACCGGATCATCCGCGGTGCCCGTGTGCGGAGGGATCGGGTACAGCAGACGGACGCCACCCATCTGGCCACCAGCGTTGGACAGATCGGATGCAACGTAGGGGTCCATGGAACGTTCAGTCATCACCGACCACAGCTTGTTGATCGCAGGGGTGACGACCATGCGATCTGCCTGGTCCCCCGGAACCCATTTCGGGTCGATGTCCTGCTCTTGGTCGAAGCTGAAGTCCGGCAACGCGAACGTGGCAGTTCCGTTTGGCTTCAGTCCCCATTCCGGCCAGGCGTACTGGTCGGTCGGATTCCAACACGGCGCCCAGAGTGTGTGCTCCCCGTTCGACGGATTGGTGACCGTCACCTCCAGCTGCTGCGACTCGTACCGGGGTTCCAACGCCACTACCGACACAACAGCTTTCGCATACCCCTGCAGGTTCCAGTCCTTCTCCTGAGAGAACAGGATCTCCTTCTCCAACAGGAGGGTCAGCCACCGCTCCCCCGAGTACACGGAGGTGTACCGCCACGTCACCGGACGCAGCTTCGACACCGGCGAACCCCACATGAGCCGGAACCGCGACACCGTCGCCTCCACGCCCTCGCCCATGTCGTGGAGGTGCAGCGTCAACGTCATCCGCCGAACCGGCACCTCCTCGCCCGCCACATACCCACCAACCTGCATCGATCCCGACACGATCAAGGTGGTGAACTCGGTGGACCACATACCCTTCGGCCCCGGTGCGAGTTCCACCCCCTCATCACCGAAAGCACCGCCGGCACCGGAGATCTTGAAGTAGCCGGCCTCGTTCTCCAGCTCGATCGTCGCCTGCATCAGATACCCGCCATTTGTGCAGCGGCCCGACGGTCTTGTTCTCGCATGCCTGCCTCAATCGCGTCCATCGGGGATGCCTGCACAGTCCAGTTGTTGGTGACGTTCCGGCCGCTCCCCGCACCTGCGGGGCGGCGGGCAACGGTGGGCATGGGCCGGCGGGCGTTGATCGTTTCCAGGATCGGCATGTTCGCCTGTGCGGCATGACGGTTCACCACGTACTCGCCGCCCTCAAGCCACGCGGGAACGTCGCCCGAACCGGAGACTTGGCCGCCTGTGTGGTACCAGTGCGGAGACTGTGCGCTCCAGAAGGCGAACGCCTCAGACGGCGACCCGTACCTTTCCTTGATGTACTCAGACCACGGCCCAGCCTGCGCCGCAGCGTCGGGAGTGAAGTACTGCGGCCACCGCTGCTTCTTGTCCTCACCGAGGAACTGGCCGAGTCCGTATGCGCCGGACGAAGGGTTAGTCGCATCGACTTCCCAGCGGGATTCGCCGTGTCCCAAGCGGAGTGTGTCCAACCACTGATCGCCAACCCAACCGAGCTGGCTCCACACCTTGAAGACAGCTTCCTTCGCGCCTGGTGTACCGGCGGCGATCCCACCTTCGGGGACGTCGAGGACCACCGCAGGTGCGGGCGGAGCCGCGGGTGCGGCCGGTGCCGGCATGTACTCCGGTGTGCTGCTCTGCGGCGCCGGAGCGCTTTGCGGTGTCGTCGACTGCGGCGCGGCGGTGTTTGGTTGCTGCAGTTCCTGCTGCCTCTTCCGGCTCTCCTCCTGCTGCCGCATCAACTCCTGACCGGCAGTGAGGAAACCGGGCGAGTCGTTGATGCCGAGCACACCGAGCAGCGACTTGACCTGACCGCCAACGAAGTTCTCGGCCGCGAATCCAGCCCACCCCGAGAACGACGTCGGGTATGGCTTCTTCTCCGCCTGAGTCGTGGACGGCGCCGACGGTTCCGGAGCGTACTTCGGCGCATCACTACGCCCATCCTGGGTATTCCACGACGGATCGAACTCCGGTGTCGTCGACAGCGGGTTGTTCTCGTACGGGTTCGGGATCGGCGCCACACCAATCGGCCCGCTGAATCGGGTGTGCACGTGATCCTGGTGGCCGCCCCAGTCGGAGGCGTAGTAGCCGGAGTTCGACTCGTCGCTACGGCCCGCCCATCCAATCGTCTGACCCGTTCCCGGGTTCTGCCAGATGATCTGCTCAACATGCGGCGTCGACGGAGCGATGCTGAACAGGTACTCAGCGAATCGTTGCATTGCGTCGACCGCGCCGCCCCAGTCGATGCCGCGGATGAGCCCTTGTGGGTTGGGGGCAAATCCGGCTTCTGCACGGTCACCGGACTGGTGCCCTGCGTAGGTGGACGGTTCGACCGCATACTTGGCGCCGAGGTCGTTCACCCACTGCGGGAACGGTTCCGCCTCAGATGTCAGCCCGTAGGTCCCGACAAGGCCACCGTCGGCGAACCGGCCGGCGTTGACCTGGTCCATGAACCCGACGCCGTACTTGCCGACCGACTTGGCGTTCACGACGTACTCGCCGTTCGACAGCATCGCCGGGATCAGATCGTCACGCGGCCCACCCGGCCCGGAGATCGCACCACCAGCCGCCTTCAGCAACGGCAGGTCGGGAGTGTCAATCGTGAAGCCCTTGCCCCCGAGGACCGGAACGCTACCGGGGACTCGCATCGAGAAACTGAAGTTGTTCCAGGCGCTGATCATCCAGTTGAGGGCGCCCTTGAAGGTCTCTTTGAGTGGGTCCCAGATTCCGGCGATGGCGTTGCGGATTCGACCGGGCATGTCCTGGAAGAAGCGGACGAGTTCGCCTGCCTGGCCGACGATTACGTCTTTCTTATCCGTCAGCGTGTTCGTCACGGTCGCCCAGATGTCGCCCCAGAGGTCGACGAACCACTGAGTCGTCTCTGTCACCCGCTGGATGGCGCCGACAACGAAACCGAGCGCGTCGACAACCCTCGGCACCACATTCGTCGCAAGCTGGGCGAACACGTTGATGACGGTGGCGATCACGGGTAGCGCGATCTCGAGGAACTGAATCATGATCGGCAGGAGAGACAGGGCGAGCTCCGCCAGCTGAGGCAGGAGCGGCACGATGGCCATGTACCAATCCATCTGCGCCTGAGCGATGGTCACCAGGTGCGGCATCAACGCCTGCACCGCCTGGACGAGTGCTCCGGACAGGATCGTGCCGATCTCTGTGAAAGCCGGTGCGAGTGTCTGCAGTAGCGGAGCAAGCTGCTCGGCCCACTGTGCAACGAACGGCTGCAGCGCCTGGAACGCGGCACCTAGAGCACTGGCCAGAGGTGTGAGGATCTGCGCGACCAGGTTGGCCATGAGCGGCAACATCGGAGCGAACGCGAGGAGCAGATCGCCCGCGGCGGCAACGAGAGCCGACAAAGGCGGGCCGAGTTCCGCCAACGCCTCACCGAGCGGCCCGAGCAAAGGGGTCAACGCCTGCCCGAGGGTGACAAGCAGTTGCGACAGCGGCGGCAGCACCGGAAGAAGCGCCTGCCCCAGCCCGGAAATCAGGTCAGCGAGCACCGGCAGAATCGGACCGAGCCCGACCGCGACAGCGTTGATGAACTCACCCAGGGTCGGCATGATGCTCGCCAGCGACTGCGCCAGAATGTTGCCGAGCTGCCCAAGGAACGGGCCTGTCGTAGCGACCAACTGGCCGATCGACTCGAATAGGATTCCCATACCGGGACCGGCGGCGGCACCCATCTGGATGAACCCCTCGGTGATACCGGCGATCATGGGTGCGAGTCCAGACATCATCGCCTGCGTACCGGACAGGAATGCCTGCATCCCGCCGTTCGCTGACAGTCGGGCGAACACATCGGACAGTTGCGACAGGGTGTCTTTGAAGGTGGTGTTGATGAACCCGGCGATGTCCACCATCACCGTCCGGAACCCGCCCATGTTTTGGTTCGCGAACTGGGTGACCGAGTCGCCGAGACCATCAAACATGGCCTGCTGGGTGGCTTTACGCAGCTCAGTCCACGCCGGTCCGAGGGCACGCATCTGCAGTACGAAGTCTTGGGCGGCCGGCGCCAACCGCGCCATCGCCTGGGCGAACTTGTCCACCCCGCCCGATGCGGCGGTGGTGGCTTCGTTCTGAGCCGCGGCGAGCTCACGCGTGGCAACAATGAGCTGTTGCTGCGCGTCCTCGACAGCCTTGTTCGCGTCGTCTCGGCGTTGGACAGCGTTCTGCACAATGTCAGAACCGCCAACCCCCGCCTGGTTGGCGCGGGTAGTATCGGCACGCTGGTCGGCAGTCTTGGACTTCGCCTCCCGCAGACGCTGCAACGCGTCCCGCACATCAACCTCAGCCTCAGCACGATCCACCCGTGTAGAGCGGGGGTCAGCGTTGACCTCCAACCGGCGTTCGCGGGCACGCGCCAAACCGATCTCGGCTCGCTCCTGCGCGATCTCAGCCGACACCAGCTCGTCGTTCATGTCCCGCAGATACCGAGACGCTTCCTCGTAGGAGTCGTTCAGATCCCGTTGTGCCTGCGCCGCCGCCCGTTGCGCCGAAGCGACCCCGTCCTGGGCGTCTTCGACACCACGCAACGCATCCGCAACCGCATCCTGCTTGTCCACCAAATCCTGCGCGGCAGCACCGGCATTCGCGGTCTGCTCACTCAGTGCGGAGAACGCATCCCCAATCCCGACACCACCGACGATGCCGACCGCGCCCATAGCTCCCAGCGCAGACGCAGCACCACCCGCGGCGCCGGCAACACCCAACAGCGCAGGGACGAGCGCAGTGATGCCCGCGGCCAACGCAGTGAACTTGACCTTCTGCATCGTCGTCAGCGAGCGGGTAGCGTTCTGCGCTCCCCCACTAACCCGGTCGAGTCCGCTGGTGTTGACGTTGATGTTGATCCGGCGATCCAGACCGGCAAGCAACTGCTGCAGCACGATGAGGTTCTGGATGCCGCGGACATCAATGTCGATGACAGTGCGGACATCGCCAGCTGCTTGTAGCCGAGTGACCGCAGCCGCCATCTGCCGCAACGCCCGTGCTGTCGTCTCCAACTCAGCAGTCGACAGGTTACTCGAGAACACAGCTCTCGTGACAACACTGACGTCGCCGATTGACTTAATCCGCGTCATCTGTCGCGCCAGATCACGCAACGACCGTGCCGTGGACTCAATCTGGGCCGGCGATGCACCGGTCAGATTGATGCGCACATCAACGGACTCATCCCGCAGCGCCGCCATTTGCGCGCGAAGGCGATCGAGATCAGCGCCGATGTCGATGTCGTATTCGACCTGCATCCGCTCGAGGTTGCGGCGGATCTCGTTCGCCAACCCTGACATGTTCGCGGAGATGTCGATCTTCGCTGAACCGGCACTGTAAACGGCCAAGTCAGATCTCCTCTCCGAGCCCGCGGGCAGCAACACTCAGCAGATGGTCGAAAGCGATCTCGTCCGAAATGCGTTCGACCGCAGGAACCGGCACATACGGTTGGGCGTCGCTACTGACGCGATACACGCCGGCCAAAATGCGCTCGAGAAGCGCGATGATGCGGGCGTAGTCGTACCGTTCGGCGGTGAACTCGCGGAACGATGGTGCGTCCGCTGGCTCGGGCGGTTGATAGTTCTCCGCCCGAGCCCGCGCCAACTCCTCATCCTCCTGGACTGCCGCGAAATACCTTGATCCCGACGGCAATCCGTCGATCAGTTCGATAAGGTCGCGCCAGTCCCGTTCGTGACAGAACCAGTCGTTAAGGTCGAGCCCGTACACGTCTTGCAGGTCACACCGGATGTGCGCCCCGTAGCCTCCGATGAGGTCTACGAGGCTGGCGTACCCCCCGGCACATCAGCAGCCCCCTGGCCGCGGAAATGGTTGAGTACCGTGTAGCAGAACCCAACGAACAGCAGTTCGTCGTCATCGTCATTTTCGGTGGCGTAGCGCTCAAATCCGAACAGCAGGCGGTTGACAGCTATTGACCCACCGAGGAGTTCTACGAATCCCAGCCAGTTGCCCATCGCGACGGCTTGCTGCATTTGAGCTTTCTGACGGAACGTGGCGGGGAACTTCAGAACCACGTCCTCATCGATGCCATCGTCGAGCGTTGCCGCACTGACCACGTATGGGTCGAGTTCGACATTCTTGGGTGCCAGCTTCAGCTTCCGCGCGCGTTCCCGGTACTCCTCGAACTGGGCGATGTTCGCCTCAGTGCGCTCCTCTTCGGTGCGCTCGGCAACCTTTGGGGCGGCCTTCTTCGCCGCCGCCTTGCGGGCGGTCGACTTACGTGCGGTGGGTGCAGACATGGGTCAATCTCCTTGGGTGAGGTTGGGTGATGAGTGGGTGAAGTCCCCCGGCGCCGCGTCACCCAACACGGCACCGGGGAACAACTCAGACCTCGACCGGGGTGACGGCGAACGTGCCGCCGGTCAGACCCGCACCGGAACCGGTGACCGACGCACCATCCGGGGTCTCGACCGTCCAGTTCGGGGCGGTGCCGGTAACGGTCCAGTCCGCGGCGTCGTAACCGTCGTCGAGAGCGACCAGCGCCGACTTCACCGCGGCGGCGGTGGCGTTGTAGGCGATGCCGGCGGTGGTGTTGCCCTTGTACGACAGGGTGAAGGTGCCAGCCGAAGCTGCACCCACACCGACACCGAACTGGCCGCTGGTGAAGCCCATGTCCGCGAGGAGCGGTTCGAAGCCGGGGCCGTCGATACCGAACTCGTACAGATCCTCGCCGTCCTGGTTGAGGGACAGCTCAAGATCGGGCATTGCTTCCGCATCCTGGGCGAGGGAGATCTTGCCGCCGGACTCGATCGACAGCTTCCGGAACCACCACCACTGCCAGATCGGCTCGAGGGTTTCGTCGTTGACGTCCTCACCGAGAACGAAGAACGTCCAGTACCGGATCGGGCTGAGGGCGCGCTTCTTCGCCCGGAACCCGCCAGTCGCAGTCGCCTCGAACTCGCCCGCCTGCAGGTTGGTCTGCAGCTCGTGCACGATCTTCCGCGCTTCCTGCGGACCGATCTCGAGCTTGCCGCCCTCCGACTGGATCAGCCGGCGCGACGGCGACGAGTTGCCGTACGTCTCGATCGGCGTGATGTCGATCTCCGGGGTGAACGACGCACCGGTCTTCTTCTTGATGCCACCGAGCGACTTCAGACCAGCGAGCGAACCCGGGACAATGCCGTCCTCGTCGAAAAGCGGGTCGGGAGCGCCGACACCCTTCTCCCACGGCTTCGCCATCACCAGCAACTTCTGGGCGACAACGATCCCGAGCTCGTTCGCCTCCCGATACAACTCAACCTGTGAGGCCATCAGACCTTCTCCTTCCGCCCGATGTTGGGCATGACAAATGCCGCGAACTCGGGCGTGAGCACGCGGTAGTGAAAACTGTTGTTAGGGTGTGCGTTTCTTGGTGGCCACCTGGAAAGTGGCCTGGAACATGCGATGGTCAGGATTGAGGAACACCAACTGCTGCTGGGTTTCCTCGATACCGAACCTGCGCACATTGGAGCGGACACCACCTGGGCGTTCCACAATGCCGCCGTCGCCGTACTTGCGGGTGAGTTCGTCCTCCAGGAACTGCATCACCTTCACCGACGTGTCGTAGCCTTCTGCGGTGACCTCGAACTGCACTGGCGTGTAGCGGAATACGTCGTCCATCACCGTCCCCGGCATGATGTGCACCACCACCACCACCTCGCCCTGACGGATGAGATCGTCAGCGTGCTGGTGCCGACGAGTGCCTGCCCACCCTCCAGGGGTGCACCGATCCAACTCGATCTGCACCATGTCACACGCCAGATCGCCGATGTCGTCGAACGCCGGCCGGTAGTCGACCGGGAACTGGAAGGTCACGTGAACCTCGCCAGCATCCGCAACACCTGATCTAGGTCATGCGCACCATCAACCTCAGTGCCGTTCCGGTCATAGCCGAACTCGTGCGGCAAATCCTGCACCACATGCTCACCCACATGCACCGACCCCACCCACCGATCCCGGTTAGGGCCACCAATGTGGGTGCGGACCTGAACATCCCGCGCCAACTCGCCGGTCTGCTTCGCCACCAACGCCTGATACAACAAGGCGGCAGTGTTGGCGCGAGACTCGACGAGACGCCGCATCTCCGGAGAGACCAGCACCTCACCAAGCCCCCGGAATCCGTGCGCGCGACCCACCTTCACATCACGCACCAGACACCTCCCGCAAACGAACCAGCTTGTACCCGAAATCCTCACCGGTCATCGGATGAACTTGATCCCACATCGGCCGGCCCACCACACGAAACGTCGACCCGTCCGACAACTCGACCTTGTCCGACGCCACCACATCAGCCCCGCGAGGCACATACAGGTCCACATCAGTGGTCTGCACGTCCTGGAACTGCGTGTTGGAAGCTGTGGCATTCCAGTCGACACCGCACGACTCGATCGTGTGAGATGCGTCGTCCCCGATGGGATCTCCGTGACGGTTCCGAGCAGGAACCCGGACGATGGTCACGGTTTGGCCGAATGGCAGGTTCACAGCCCCGTGCACTCCATCGACACCGCATCAGAGCGACCATCCAGCAGGACCTTCTCCTGCTCGGTGATGTACAGATTGCCTTCCGGGTTACGGAACGCGACCTGTGTGGTGAACGGACCCATCACACTCATGCCCGATGACTGTCCTTCGTGGCCGGAAGCGAGCATCGCCCGCTTCACCATCGCGCACGACAGCATGACCGCGGCCTGCGCATCGACGTCCCCTGATTCGATGCGTGCATCGAGGTCGGGGAACCACACGCGTAGCCACACAGCAGCGTCCCCGAGGAGAATGTCCGCCTGGGATGCCTCCTCATTGGAGAGGACTCGCCAACGCACAGCGAGATCTGTGCTGGTGGCGTACGCAGACATCAGGACTCCGATTTACGCGGCCGGCCGGGACGGCGTTTCGTCTCGACTGGCTTGTCTTCGACAGGCTCGGCCGGCTCGTTACTCGGCGCCGGGGTTGCCGGTTCCTGCAGCACGTTAAGCCGGTCGAACCGCTCCACATGGTCAGGGTGGATCTCCACCTCGGCCCCGCAATCGGCACGACGAACCCGCCCGTCCGGGTCGACGTAAGCCATCGACCCGAGACGGACGGTGCGGGTGACAGCCATCAGGCAGCCAGACCCGTCAGCTTCAGCACGTTGTACGGGTTGGTGACCGCGAACACCGGCCGGATGGACGACTGCACCACGGTCGACTCAGTCGAGTCATCCCGGTAGGTGACCGTCTTCAGGCCCTGCTCGTAGCGGACCTGACCGACCTGGCCCTCGGCGACCGCGTACGCGGTGCCCGGGGTGACGATGTTCGACACCGCCACACTGAATCCCTGTGCCCGCAACCACGCATCGGCGTCACCGTAGATGATCGACAGGTTCGCGTACTCGTCGGGGTTCAGGATCAGCAGCGTGTACTCGGCGCCGAGTTCCTGCTTCTGCCCGCGCTTGCGGATCGTCGCGAGGTCGGCCGCCGGCAGCGCCGCCTTGTTCTCCGTCGAGATCGTCAGTGCAGTTGCATCCGCCCACGAGGTGCCGGTGATCTGCACGTCAGAACCGACCGCGGTGATGCTGGCCTCGAGTTCGGTGAGCGCACGTGCGTGCAGCCACCGCTGAATGTCGTTGCCCAGCTTGACACCCTCGGACTGGATGAGAGACATGTCGTTGCGGTCGCGGGCCTCGTCGGTGACACGGAACTTGCCACCGAACTTCTCGACCTGAGCGGTCTTCGGCTCGGGACGATCGAACGTCACCTCGGGGAACTCAGCGCCCGGCGCGACCTTCTGCCCACCGCGAACGGGGAACAGGTCGTTTGCCGTGAGCTGGGTGTACACCAGCGCACCACCCGAGACGCCACCACCGTTGGAGAAGATCCGCTCGGCGAAGTAGCCCTTGAGCGCGACATTCGACAGGTAGTTGTTGATGCGCGTCGGCTCTTTGAGCATGAGGTCGACGGTCAGGTTGTTGCCCGACACCTGAGGGGCGCCGAGCGGGTACTCCTGCGAGTAGTAGGTTGCCATTGTTCAGCCCTCTTTCAGAGATCCAGTGCGACGAGCACGTCGTTGTTGTTGGACCCGGTCGACAGGGCGGTCCCGACGGGCACGCCGGAGGCGAGGGTGACGGCCTTGCCGCCAGACCCGACCTCGACCTGCGCTCCGGCGGTGATCGCACCGCCAGCGGTGACGTTGACGATGCCGCCGCGGAGGATGTGGCCGATGTCGCCGGATGCGATGTCTCGCGATGCGACGCCGAATGCCTTGGCGGCACCGGTGGCGGTGGCCACCTTGATCATTCCGGTCGACGCGTCCACGGTCGCGGAGACGCCGACGAAGGTCTTGCCGGTGACCGCAGCCGTGGTCAGGACGGTGACGTCTGCCCCCGGGCGGAACAGCGGCTTGGCTTCATTCGCCATGATGTTCCCTTTCGGTTACTGCGTCGGGGGCTGAAAGCCCCAGGACGCGGGATATGAGGTATCCGCCACGGGAGGCGGTGTTGGGGAGGCGCCGGGCCTCAAGGACTCCACCGGCCGCTGCGACGGCGGCTTGGCGGGGTCTTCATGCTTGGCTGACTGCACCATCAGCCCGATCTTCGCGGCGCGAGCTTCCTTCTCCTCGAACGTGCCGTCGCCGATGAACTCGAGATAGTCCTCGGTGATGCCGTAGCGGGCTTGAAGTAGCTCGGTGTCCCGGACAGCGAGTTGCTGTGCGAGAGCTTCCCTGTCGGCGCGCTCACGTTCGAGCTCCGACATCTTCTCCCGCGCCGCCTGGTCTGCGGCTTGGACTTTCGGCTCCTGGGCCTTGAGTCGTTCGCGCAGGTTCTTCGCTTCGCGGTTCGCCTTGTCGAGTTTCTTGCGAGCCCATTCGGGGAGTTCGTCCTCCGGGGACGGTTCCGGTTCGGGCTGTTGCTGCGGATCGACCTCGGTCGGTTCCGGTTCCACAGTGGGTTCCGGCTGCTGCTCGACAGGATCAGGTGCAGTCATCGTTTCTTTCGCCTCCGGGGCTTGGGTTTCCCGCCACCTGGGCGAGATTTGTTCTCTTCGCGGAGTGCGTCGAGAAGTTCTTGGTGGGTGAGGCCGTCTCGGTCTGCCCGATACAGTTGCCGGCGCAGAGCGTTTACGGCGTGGCGACCTGAGTGGCCTTTCGTGGCTTCACGCCACAGGTCTTCGAGGAGTTCGTGCTGTTCGCGGCCTGGCCAGTCCTCGCCCTTGCGGACGAGTACGGCTTTGCAGTCGCAGTGGTCGTGGTAGGTTTCGCCGGCCCGCCGCTTGCCTCGTTTCCCCGAGGCGAACAGCGCGCTGTTTTCGCTGCGGTAGTCCGGACCGCGGGACGCCAGCATGGTGCACCAGGCGCAGTTCTCGGCGCCGGACAGCACCCGCGCCCAGCCGACCCGCGAGTCTTCCTTCTCCGCGGTGTCGACGACCGCGTCACGGCCGGCAGCGTGTGCGTGGCGCGCCAGCCGGGCGCCCATGTTGTCCACCACCCGCACACGTGGTGTCTTTCGGGCGCCACCCTCAACGATCCGCACTCGAGGTTTCTCGCGCACCGGTTCAGGGATCTCGTCAGGCAGGTCGTCGAGCTCGTCGGCAACGTCGTCGAGTTGGTCGTCCAGGTCGCTGAGATCCACGGTGTCGAGGACGTCGTCGTCGCCGAACAGGTCATCGCTGTCCGGTACGTCATCGATGACATCGGCGATGGTCTGCTCGAGCGCTTCGATCGGGTACGGCCGCAACGGCGCCGGCACCACATCCGGCAACTGCGTCCGCATCGACCGCGCCGCCAACACGTACGACTGGCGTCGTGCCCGGTCGAGCCGCGGATACATGACCCGCGCGACCGCTCTCCGCTCCGCCGGGTTTGCCGGGACACCCATCCGGCGGATCACCTGGGCGGCCAACTGAGCCATCTGACGCGTAATCAACCCCTGCGCGTACAGGTACCCGGCGAGGGACAGGTCAGGCGTCGGGCTCGTCATCGCCCGAGCTCATCCGGGGCCGAAGCTCCGGCGGCATCTGATTCAGCGGGTCAGTCTCCTCGCGGAGCTTCTTCGCCCGCTCCACCCACGACCGCGTCTTGCCTGGGATGTCCTCCCACAACAACTCATCCGGCACACCCAGCATCTCGCCGAGCTTCCCCAGACCGTCGACCGTCGCGGCGAACGCCTTCGCGGACATCTCACGCCACTTCACCTCGGAACCGAAGTCCGCAGCACCCTCAGCATCACCCGAAATATGCGCCGCCAACCGGAACGCCTGCTCATGAGCCTCACCCAGAGAAGTGGTGATCTCCCCGGACTTGCGTTCCTTCGCCGTCTCCAACGCCGCCAGCGTGGATTCGGAGATATTCGAGATCCCATCCATCCCCATGGCGTGCGGCGGCAACTGCGACAGCGCCGACATGTCCATCACCGCGGACTTCTTCGACTCGATGTAGCGGGTCAGGTCGGTCTCGTTGAGCTCCCCAACCTTCACGGTGTCGTCGGCGAACGTCCACGTGTTGTTGACCGACATCTTCAGTGCGTCCTGCTCGGACTTGGGAACCCACCCGATGATGTACCGCTGCTTGAACGCCGCGAAGTACTGGGCGACCAGCATCCCCCACGTCGTCTCATTGATGCGGGACTGCAACACCAGCAGTGGTTCGATGATGCCCAGCTGCTCCTCACCGTCGAGCATCACCTTGTCGCGGTACCGCACGATCGGGCACACGCCGACACCGTGCGCGCGGGACTCGATGTAGTCGAAATTCCCGGCCTGCAGATACGTTTGGTCACGCCACCCGAGCGACGAATGGGGCTGCGACTTCACACCGATGAAGTGGACGTCCTTCTCGTCGTACAGGCGGATGATGTTGCCGTTGATCTCCAGCGCGTGGATCGGCCAGTCGTCGTCGATCGGCCCACCATGGCGCGGGTTCCACACCATGCGTTCCCCGTACACCGCGGTCATGTTCCGCGGCGACGACGGATGCCAGAACACCGTCGACCCGTCCGCGCCGGGAGACATCGCCGGCAGCACCGCCGAATACGCCACCCCATACAGCAAGGCCGCGCGATGCAACCCGGTCTGGCGGGCATTCATCTGATTGCGCTGCCACCACTTCCAAGCCGACGCCGACTCCCGGTCGATCTCGCTACCCGAACCGATCGAGGACAGATAGTTGTCGACCTTCATCACCTGCGAGAACGTGTCCAACACCAGCGGCAGCATGTTCGTCTCAGACCGCACCGCGATACGCTTCATCGTCTCGGTCGCGTCCTGCGGGATCGGCACCGCAGTCACATTCGACTGGAACGGACCCTGCACCGCCATCGCCGGCTCACCACCAGTGAACGGCACCGACGGACGCACAACCCCAGCCAGCACATCGAGGCGCTGAGCCTCAAACGACCGCACCTGCAACAACTCCTGGACGGTGGCGACAGCAGCAGACGCTTTACTCACACACCACCTCCATCAGATCGAAAAGAATTGGGCCTCACCGGTACGTTCCTTGACCTTCACCGTCGCGGTGTAGATGCGCCACATCATTCGGGCACCCACCGCGCACACCGCGAGGTCGATCTTGCGCCGCGACTCTCGATGCTCCTTCGCCAATGTCACACCGAACTTCGACGGCACCCGACGCGCGTTCGCATGGTGCTGCTGCAGGCGCCGATCCTTGTCATGCGGCAGATGACCCTCGGCCACATCGGTGACATACCGTTCGGCGTGCTCCACAAACAGCTTCTGATGCGACGGGGTGCGCATCTCCCACTTCACAGCGTGCGCATTATCCCCAGTCTTCACCGCCGGCAGATCGTACGAACTCCCCCACCGGGACGCCCACGTGTCGATCAAGTTGTCCCAGAACCGTTCACCAGTCTCGTCGTCGCGGGCATCACCTGACGGGTCCGCCCACAACCCTCGAACATCCCAGTAGTCGTGGGCTTCCGCCATCACCCGATCCACCTCGGTGCGGTCGACCACCCACCTGTCGGCGCGTGGGGGGCGTTCCCACACATCGACGGTGAACACGAACCCGTCCGACAGCCTGCAACCCACCAGCCCGGTCGCGTCGTCGGACTTCGAACCGTCGAAGAACAACACCACCCGCTCACCCTCGACCGGGTCTTCCTCCACAGCCTGGGCGTCAAACTTCAGCGGCGACACCCACGCATCCGCGGTCGCCGTGATCTGGTTGTACCACTTACGGCGAGACTCACTCGGCGGGTTCGACAGGTTCGCGATCGACTTCACGATCCGACCATCCGGCTCGGTATCCAGCCAGTACGAGTCCCCCGCAATGGACTTCACCACATCCGGGGCCGCCTCCAACGTCAACGGCGCATCAGGTGGCGCCTCAAGACTGTCGTACAGCACACCGATGTCGATGCCGTTCGAGTTCGCGGTCTCCCACGTCTCACGCGCCCGCTGCCCCACCGAATCCTCACCCGGCCGGTACGCATTACACAGATCCAAGATCCGCGCCGAACCGCGCTCCGACTTCGCAGCATTACCCTCGAGCGCGCCAGCCATCTCGTGGCCCTGGTTGCTCGAGTTCCAGTTCTGCGTCTCATTGCGGATGATCTGCGTCGGCCGGCCACCCTCAACAGACAGGTAGTTCGACGTGATCGCCTCGATCTGCACCGTGTCGCCCAAACCCCACACATTGAGCCGGCCGATCTGGATGCCGTACCGGTCAATCGTTTCCGGCTTGAATAGCGACGGAAACAGCTTCATCGTGTTCTGTGTTTGCTGCTGCGACACCGCGATCAGCTGCACCCACGCCGCCGGGTCCTCCACCCCAACCGGAACATCACCGTCCCAGTGGTCGAACTTGATCGGCGCGAAACACGCACCCGCACCCACCGTCGCAGCGACAGGGTCCTTACCGTGCCCCTTCAACCGCTGCAGAACAGCAGACTCGAACGGATGCCGACCCGACTCGGTGACCGCGTAGTACCAGAGCAGGAACCGGGCTTGCTCCATCGTGAACTGCCAGTCCTGGCCGTTCTTGTCCTTCAGCCACACCCCACACCACGCGAGGAACCGCCAACCCAGAGAAGCCTCCGGAAGAATCCATCCGTCATCGTCCCACTGCCACGTCGGACCAATCCGGATCGGCTCCCACACAAGACCAGTCGGAGGCGGCGTCCGCGCCAACTCCAACCGATACCAGGACTCGATCTCCCGATAGTCGGCCTCGAAGTCATGCACAACCGCCGAACGGGCGGTCGCCATTAGCCGGCCCGCTTACTCCAACGCGCATTCGCCGCGGCCCGAGCCTTCGTCGACCGGGCCTCCGCAGAATCCGCCTCATCCGGCAACCGCAACTGCTTCAGCAACGACGCCAACGCCATACGGTGCTGCCGCTGCTCAGAGATCAACGGGTTGATCACCAGCTGACCCTGCGAACCCGTCACCAACCGCGACTGACCCCGCATCGCCTCAGCCAAATCATCGACCAGATCAGCCTCAGCACACGCATCCAACAACACACGATCCTCATCCGGGCGCAGATCCCACTTCTCCGCAATCCCCCGATACAACCGCGCCCCAGCATCTCCCAACGACGCCGGCACATCCACAGGCTTCTTCGACATCAGACCTCCAGGGTCATTCATCTTCAACGAACCGCCAGGGTCCGAAACGGGCAGGATCGAGCACGCAGGACCAGAG
>ERZ761595.93-NODE-93-length-18819-cov-85.017054_pt1 | contig 18819 bp, 30 predicted proteins | sample MGYA00511035_ERZ761595 | MGnify/ENA primary metagenome ERZ761595 (study PRJEB28899, sample SAMN03785553) | bioreactor sludge metagenome | biome: EBPR Sludge; feature: EBPR Bioreactor; material: 0.22µm filtered reactor supernatant | place: Saint Lucia: Queensland...
TCTCGTGGGGTCGGAGATGTGTATAAGAGACAGGTGTGAGGGAGTGGGGCATTTGGCACACGACCGGCAAGGCTCAGGAAGGCAGCCGGCAGGCCGCAAAGCCTTGTGCCGTGGGCGTTGCAGCCGTTTGCGCTGCTGAATCGCCTGCGTTTCGGGTTTGGCACAAAACACGCCGGCTCCGCGCAGGATTGCCACATTCCGCACCGATCCCGGGCCGATCAGCCTCCACTTTGCGACTTCGGTACCGGTTGGATGACTCCCATCTGCAGCAGCAGCTGCATCAGTGAATTGAGCCCTTCCTGATCAAGCCGGCGTAAAGCATCCGCGCCGCGGGGCAGGTGGGCAACCATCTGCAAGAGCGCGTTATAGACCCCTGCCGCGGCGACGGCCTGGTCGCCGGCCGGAGCCGCGTCGTAGTCCCTGCCAAGCACCGCTGAGCACGCGACCGACACCTTTCCGAGCAGTTCCGCGTCCACCAAACCGGCCCGAAATGGCCTGTTTACCGCGTACTCAGGCGGTCTGGTCGACGTGACCTGCCATCGCGCGTCAGCCGAATCCACCGCCACAGCCGTTTCGCTGACAGCTGCCGCGCCGTCACTCATCGCGTCGATCAGTGCCTGTACGTCTGGCGGCGGAATGAACGCCTTGACGATGCCACCGGGGCCGTTTCCTGGCCTTTCGATAAACGGCCACGGGTCTTTTCGGAGCCGCACATACCAGTTCTTCCTGCTTTTCGGAAGCCCAGGCAAACCAAATCCGGCCAGCTCAGCGACGGTGTAACTGTTACGAAGTGTAACGTTCTCGGTCATGGCGTAACAGATCCAAAAATCGCAGCAAAAACCGTTCTTTACTGCGAAACGTTAAAAATCGGCGGCACGCGTAAGTGTTACGCTTGACACCGTTACACTTACGGCGTTACAGTTGGCACAGTCAATCCCGAACGAGACAGTTGACATGCCACGAAGACCCGCCGCAAAGCTCAAGCCAGACTGGTCCCGCGAGTACATCAAGTACCGCATCCGTGCCAAATACGGCTCGATGGTCGCCTTGGCCGGCTGTTACGGGCTTGATCCTTCGGTGATCAAGCGCGCGCTGCGCGTGCCCTATCCAAAGGTCGAACGGACCATAGCCGTTGCCCTCGATACCAGCCCAGAGGACATCTGGCCAAGCCGCTACGACCCCGAACTGCTACGCACCAACAGGCGTCTCTGGAGGCGTCTAGGCAACCTGAAGTCTAGCAGCGCGGCCGACGCCGCGCTGGTCGAAACGGACCAGGCGAATTGACATGGGCGACTGGTCCGAACGCGACCTGTTCAGCGCTGCTCCAGATCAACCTGGTGGGCTCGGCTGCGCAGTTGAAATCGCCGCGACGATCACCCAGGCGCTCGACTCGGCCAGGATCAAGCAAGGCATTTCACGCGAGACCGTCGTGCAGCGGATGGCCTTCCACCTTGGCGAGCGGCTGAGCGAGGCGACCCTCAACAGCTACACCAGCCAGGCGCAGGAGGGCAGAGAAATCAGCCTACGCCGTGCCATGGCTTTCGATGCCGCGATCGGCCAGGACGTCCTGCTGGCCCTGTACGCCAGGAAGCGCGGAAACCGCCAGATCGTCACCTCAGACGACGCCGCCCTGCTCGAATGGGCCAAGCTGCACCAGGAGCAGCAGGCGATCGCCGCCCGTAAACGCGCCCTCGAGGCCGTCCTCCTGACCAGGAGAACCAAGTGACCACAGAAACCAAGGCCGACGCCGTGATGCGCCTGGCTTTCCCGCCGTGCTGGCCGGTTTCGGCCGCCTTCAAGTCCGGTTGTCGCGCCAAGCTCGCTGTGCTTCTCGATGGCGCCGCATCGCCCACCATGCCCTACCGCTACGGCAGCCATGAAGCCGCGCAGTACCTCGACGGCCAGCAGCATGGCGAAACACTTGCCGGCGAGCTGCTCGGCTTCTGCTGCGACCCCGCCCACTCATGACCGCCCATTACTCCTGCGCCGAGCTGGCGGCCATGAACCTCCCTGGCTACCCCAAAGCCAAGAAGAACTGGATTGAGCTTGTCCGGCGTGAATCATGGCCAAGCAGGCCGAGAACCGGCCGCGGTGGCGGCTATGAATACACTCCACCAGCCCCCATCCTCAGGCTCATCCGCCTCAAGGACCGCGCCCTCGAGGCCATAGACGCCCCGGCCTGCGAACAGCAGATCCTGGCCGCGCTCGTTTCTTCCCTGGCCGACATCAAAGCCCGCCAGGCGGCTGACGAATCCGCCAGGAAAGACCAGGCTGAAGCCATCCTTCGCGATCTGGCCGGGCTCTCCGAGCGCGCATCGCTCACCCTCAATGCCCGTTCCGAGATTGCCAGAGGCTGGCAGGTATGGTTCGTCCAGGCGCAGCCGATGCAGCGCTCCGCATCGTGGCTCCCATACGCCGACGCCTACAATGCGCGGGAAATCCCGATGGCAGAAGCCATCCGCGAAGCCTTCCCTCAAGTATCACCGCGCTCCGTACAGCGCTGGGTATACGAATACGAACGCGGCCACCTCGACGCCCTCGTCGATCGTCGCAGCGCTGCCCGGCAACGCCGCGGCAGCACCGCCTTCAACGCCGCCCCGCTCCTGGCCGCCGCCGCGTCCAAGATGCTGCTCGACAAGCCCGGCATCCGCACCCAGCAGCTCCTCAACCTTCTCGTCACCGCAGCCACCCACCCAGAGACCGGCGAACAGCTCTTCAACCCGCCCACATACGGCCAGGTTCATCGCTTCCAGCAGGCCTGGATCGCCGACCACCGTGACCTCTACCTCCGCGCCACAAACCCCGACGCATGGAAGAACCAGACCATGCTCGCCTTCGGCAACCGCTCCGAGGACGTCACCGCCCTCAATCAGCGCTGGGAGATGGACGCCACCCCGGCCGACTGGCTCCTGATCGACGCCGACGGCAAAAAACGGCGTTACACGGTCTCCGTCATTGTCGACGTCTGGAGCAGACGCATCCTCATCATCGTCTCGCGCACCCCCAAGACCGTCACCCACTGCCTCGCCCTGCGCGCCGCGCTCCTCGCCTGGGGCGTCCCCGCCGAGATCGTCACCGACAACGGGCAGGACTACCAGAGCGACCACTTCCGGCACGTCCTCGCCGCCCTCGGCATCACCCACCTCACCACCGCCCCGTTCAGCCCCGAAGAAAAGCCGCACGTCGAGCGCGCCATCAAGACCCTCAACCACAGCATCCTCGAGCTCCTGCCCAGCTTCGCCGGCCACTCCGTAGCCGACCGCAAGGCCATCGATTCCAGAGAATCATTCGCCGCCCGACTCGCCAAACGCGGCGAAACAATCGACTTCGCCGCCACCGGAGCCGCCCTCACCGGCAGCCAGATGCAGGCCACCATCGACCAGTGGATCGCCGGCATCTACGAGCAACGCCCGCACGGCGCTCTTGCCGGACTCAGCCCCCACGCCAAGGCCGCGAGCTGGACCGGCGAGACCCGCCGCATCGCCGACGAACGCGCCCTCGACATCCTCCTCGCCCGTCCCGCAGGCGGCGGCCAGCGGACCCTGCAGAAAAAGGGCATCGCCCTCGACAACACCTGGTTCATCGCCCCCGAGCTCGCCACCATCGACATGGGCAGCCCCGTCGAGATCTTCGAGACCCCGGATCTCGGCCGCATCATCGTCTACCACCGCGGAAAATTCCTCTGCATCGCCGAGGCCCCCGAGCGCACTGGCGTCGATCGCCAGAAGATCGCCGAAGCCGCCAGCCAGATGCAGCGCGAGCGCATCAAGGCCCAGAGCGCCGAAATCAAGGCCGCCACCAAGGGCCTCCCCAGTACCGACGACGTCGTCCGGCGCCACCTCGCCGAAGCCGCCCGGTCCGCCGGCAAGCTCGTCACTGCCCACTTCGGCTGCAAGGCTGCGCACCACAGCGACGGCCTCGCAGAAGCAGCGAAAGCCGCTGCCGCCATCGCCGGCCCGCGGCCCACCAGTCGCGCCGCGCAGCTCTCCGCGCAGGCCCGCGCCGCCATGGCCGAACTGCCCGCCAACGTCACCCAGCACCCCGCCGCCCGCGCGCACGCCACCCCGCTCGAAGGCATGACCGCCGCCGAAAAATACGCCCTCTGGCTCGACTACGACGCCCTCGTACAAGCCGCCGGAGGCGACCCGGAAACCCTCCCCGAAGCCTGGCAGCGCCGCTTCTGGAGCGGCTTCCCGCAGAGCTCCATTTACCGCGCCCAGGCCGCACTCGCAGGGGCGCAAAAAGAAGCCCGCGGCGGGTAGGAACCGCCGCGGGCCGTTGCCGGCTTCCGCCGGCGCCCTCTTCACGAGAAAGGAACCACAGTATGACCCAAGAAAGCATCCCCGCCAAGACGGTCGCCCACCTCCCCACCACCGGCGCCGGCCAGATCGCCCCCCTCGCCAACATTGGCGTCATGGAACAGGCCCTGCAGCGCCTCAGCGCCCGCAGCATCTCGGACCCCGGCATGATCGTCGTCAGCGGCCCCAGCGGCTACGGCAAGAGCGTCGCCGCAGCCTGGGCCAAGGCCAGGCACCGCGCCTACTACCTGCAGCTCGACGACTTCGTCACCAAGAAGTCGCTTCTCATCGCCATGTGCCGCGCCCTCGGCCTCGAGACCAACGGCCAGGCCCCGCGCGGCACCACCGCCGAACTCGCCGACCTCGTCGGCGCCCAGCTCAACGGCAGCCGCCGCACCCTCATCATCGACGAATTCGACTTCGCCATCGAAAAAGGCCTGGTCATGAGCGTCTTCTCCATCTACGAGAAAAGCCGCGCCAGCATCATCCTCATCGGCGAAGAATCCCTGCCCGGCAAGCTCAAGCGCTGGGAAAAATTCGACGGCCGCGTCCTCGACACCATCTATGCCGAAGCCGTCGGCCTCGACGACGCCCGCACCCTCGCGCGCCACAAATACCCCGCGCTCACCTTCGCCGACGACCTCCTCGCACACCTCGTAGAGATCGCCGCCGGCAGCGTCCGGCGCGTCAACAACAACCTCGGCCTCATCCACAACGAAGCCCTTGGGCTTGGCTGGGACACCGTCGACCTCGCCACCTGGCAGCACTACAGCCACAGCAGCGCTGCCGCCCCCGCCCTGCAGCTCCCCGACGTCAAGAGGAGGGCACGCTGATGGCCCGCAAGCCCGCAATCCTCGAACTCGTCGGCGGAAAAAGCCGCCGGCAGCGCATCTGGGAAGCCATTCGCCGCCTCTCCTGGCAAGGTGACGGATACCTCACCGTCGACTGCATCGCCCGCGCCGCCAAGGTCGAAGTCGACCCCGTCCGGTACGCCCTCAAAGGCTGGCTCGCCGCCGGCCACATCCAGATCGTACCCGGCATCGCCGCTGGCCGAATCGGCGTGAATCGGGTCTACCTCCTGGCAAAAGATAACGGCGTCGAAGCCCCGCGCGTGCGCCCGGACGGCCAGGAAATCACCCAGGGCCGCGGCACCGAAGCCCTGTGGGCAGGAGCCACCGCCCTCGACAGCTTCACCGCCGACCTCATCGCCGAAATCGCCCAGGTTCGCGGCACCACCGCCCGCACCTGGTGCGGACTCCTCGCCAAGGCCGGCTACCTCGAAACCCTCGCCGAAGGCAAAGGCACCGGCCGGGGCGGCACCCCGGCCACCTACCGCGTCGCCACCGCCCACCGCGACAAACCGCGCGCCCCCATGATCACCCGGCTCAAGGCCATCTACGACCCCAACATCCACCAGATCGTCTGGGCGGAAGGGGCCGACGCCGCTGCCGAATCCATCGACGCCGGCGAGGTGCTCTGATGCCGACCCAGCAGCCCTACATGACCGAACGCTGGTTCCACCTCCTGGAAAAAGCCGTCGCAGAAGAACCGCGCGGCAAGGCCGGCGTCGTCGATCGCCTCCTCGCCGCTGGCGCCCAGCGCGTCAGCCGCACCCAGTTGAGTCTCGTCCTCTCCGGCACCTACCCCGCCAGCCCGCAGCGCCTCGCCGCCAAGGTGCTCGCCGTCTACGACCGTCACCACTGCCCGTACCTCGGCGCCGACGTCTCGATCGACCACTGCATCGCCATCACCCGCGGCCCCGTCCCCACCTGGGACCCCGCCGCCCTCGACAACCGCCGCGTCTGCCAGACCTGCCCGCACAAACCCACGCAGCCAGCCACCAGCGAAGGAGGAACAAAGTGAACGCCAACCATCAGACCACCATGGCCGCCGGCCGCGAAGCTGCCACCCTGGCCGTCATCCAGCCGAGGATGGACATCGACCACGTCAAGGCCCTGCAGGACATCGCCGAAGTCCTCTCCGCCGTCCTCTGCGACGTCCCCGATCGCATCCACAAAGCCGCCCTGCACGATGCCCTGCAGACCATCCTCGACGTCGCCGTCGAGAACGACCACCGCGGCAGCTACCACCTGTTCAGCCAATTCGGCGCCGAAGAGGAGGGCACCCCCGCATGAAAACCGCACCCACCGCCCGCCGCAGCAGCGGCACCACCCGCGGCCAGCTCCTCGCCCGCCTCCACTGCATCAAGCACGAACGCCGCTGGAGTGATGACGAATACCGCGACATCCTGCACGGACTCAGCGGCCAGCGCAGCGCCGCAGACCTCGACTTCGCCGCCCTCTCGCGCGTCGTCTCCGTCCTCGGCGCCCGCAGCGCCAGCGTCGGCGCATCCGTCGCCGCGCCTCCCGGTGACTGGGACCTCATAGCCAGCGCCACCCCGGAAAAGCGCCCCCTGCTGCGCAAGATTGCCGCCACCTGCACCGCCCTTGGCGCCACCCGCGCCTACGCCGAAGGCGTCGCCTCCAGGCAGTCCGGCGGCATCGAACGACGGCTCGAAATGTGCAGCTACGACGAGCTGTACCGGGTCGCCATCGCCCTCGCCAACACCCAGCGCAGCCGCCTGCGCAAGGCCGCCGCCACCGCCGCCGCAGAGGTGACCGCATGAGCGCCCACATCATCCCCATCCCCAGCCGCCGCCCCGAACTGCTCCCCGACGCCATCGCCGACCACCAGCCAGCACACTACCGCGGCACCCAGTGCGACTTCGCCGCCTGGCTGGCCAAGCTCGAGCGCACGCTGCGCTGGCTCGACCGCAACGCCGTCCAGGTCCTCGCCTTCGCCTGCTCCAGCCTCAAGGGCGCCCGCGTCCACGTCCGCGGCACCCCGCGGCTGCGCGAAATGCTGCGTGACGAAACCCACAGCGCCGGCCACCGCGCCGACGCCATCAGCCGCTGGGAGACCTTCCAGGCCCGAGACCCTTCCACCGGCGTCTTGATCGTCTGGGAAGAAGACACCAGAGGAGGGCACTGATGATCGCCGACCCCACAGCCGCCGCCATCATCGGCTGGTGCGCCATCGCTTACGCCCCGGTGGTGCTCTTCTTCCTCGCCGCCGTCCTCATCGATGCCCGCTGGCTCGAGACCCTCGCCCGCACCTGGCGGCGCCTCATCCGCGCCTGGATCATCTGGCGCTACCTCGGCCGCCCCTGGCGCATCGCCATCGACCGCGCCTGGAGGATCGAACCGTGACCTCTTGGCGCATGAGCAGGATCCCGTACCCCAAGAGCCTCGAAGCCATCGGCGACTTCGATCGCCAGATTGTCGCCATGTTCCGGGACGGCTTCGACTACAGCACCATCGCCCGCAAGCTCGGAGCGCACCCCAGAACCATCGCCGGTCGGGCCGCGCACATCAACACCCTCGTCCCGCCCGGCCAGCCGCCAGTCTTCGAATCAAACTACGGGCGCGTCCCCATCGCCAAGACCATGGACGCCGTCAACCACGTCGACCGGCAGCTCCTCGAGCTCTTCAGCCAAGGCCTCGGATACCTGGAGATCGGCAAGCGGCTCGGCATGCCCAGGCAGACCGTCGCCACCCGCATCGTCCGGCTGCGCGACAACCTGGGCGAACACATCATCCCACGCCGACACGGCACCTCCGCTGGTGAGCGCCGCAACGCCGCCGAGCAATCCAGGCCCGGCGATCGCGCAGGCCGCGTCCGCTGCCTCGGCGGCTGCGACCAGCACTTCGACAGCCCCGACCGCTGCCGCATCCGCATCTGTGCCAGATGCAAGGCCAAGCAGCGCGAAAACAGCGACGGCTACACCGAACACCGCCTCTTCACCTGAAAGGACCCACATGCCACCCCGCACCAAGACCCGCCTCAAAGCCGTCGCCGCCCAGACCGTCCCGCAGACGCGCGACGAAGTCGCCCAGCTCATCGCCGAGATCGGCATCGACAGCCGAGAGCTCGCCGTCCTCGAAGCCGAAATGAACAACGAACTGGCCCGCATCAAGGAACGCTGGGAGCAGCTCGCCGACCCCGCACGCCAGCGCATCGAGACCGCCCAGCGCGGCGTCCAGGCCTATTGCGAGGCCAACCGCGAGCTCCTCACCCAGCACGGCCGCACCAAGACCCACAGCTTCACCACCGGCGACGTCTGCTGGCGCACGCGGCCGCCCAGCGTGCGCATCACCGGCGAAGAATCCGTCCGCGACGCCCTCCAGCGCCTGCGCCTCGATCGCTTCCTGCGCACCAAGATCGAGATCAACAAGGAAGCCATCCTCAACGAGCCAGAAACCGTCGCCCTCATCCCCGGAATCAAGATCTCCCAGATCGAAGACTTCGTTGTAACGCCGTTCGAAGCCGACCTCACCGGACCGGAGGCCGCATGACTGCCCCCGCCACCCGCGTCGCCGCCGGCAAACCCCTGCTGGACAGCAAACGACAGCCGGCCGGCAAGCCGCAGCCCGCCATGTGCGTCGTCACCATCGCCCTGGGAATCCGCTACGCCATGCCGATGGCCGACGGACTCGCAGTCATGCGCGCCATGTCCGGCGCCGTCGAAGTCGATCGCGCATGGCCCCCCAGCAAAGATGAAGACAAGTACCAGGTCCTCCGCCCAGCACAGGCCGACCTGCGCATGATCCAGCCCGGCCAGCTCATCCCGCTCCAGCCAGTCGCCACCAAATCCACCACCGGACCCGACCAAGCATGACCACCACCACCACCACCGACCCCCAGGCCACCGCCCGGCTCCTCCGCATCCAGATCAACACCGCCGGAAGCTGGGCCAACCTCATCACCGTGCACGAAAACGGCCTACCCATCGTCCTCACCTCCCTCGCCGCACTCGCCATCGCCCACAACGGCGCCAAGCCGCCGACCTTCCGCGCCATCGACCCATCCGGCCGCGCCCGCCCGCTCGACTTCAGCGTCGCGCGCCTCTGGGTCCGCGAGCTGCAGGCCATCGCAGAACAGGCTCGGCAGGACCTCGACACCATCCCCACCGCAACCGTCGACTCCACCGACGACCTCCTCTGACCACCCCCACCAACCACATCGGAGACCCGACATGAACGCCAGCGAACTCCTGCAAGCCATCCAGAACGTCACCCGCATCCACAAGGCCACCGCCAGGGAAGTCCTCGAAGCCGCAGCCGAAATCGTCGCCGAATCCCTGCGTGCCTCAGACCACGCCGTCAAGGTCCCCGGCTTCGGCACCTTCAAGGCCCGCACCGGCAAGACGCGCGTCATGCAGCTCAACCTGCGCGACCCCGAACAGACCCGCCTCGTCGGCGGACACCGCCGCGCCCGACTCATCCTCGCCAAGCCCTTCCGCGACCGCGTCGACATCCGGAGCCTCTGATCATGGCCGCCCGCACCCCAGCAGCCCTCATCCGCCGCGCCCTGCACGATCCCGCCCCGGAGCTGTGCCCTGTCGCACCGCCGTCCCGGTGCGACGGGGCATACCGCGACACCCCGCGGCCGCTCCTCGCCCATGCCGACCCCGGCCAGCTCCGTGCCGTCGCCATCGAGCGCCTCGTCCACACCCTCCTGAGGCCCGCGCTCTGGCCCCTGCGCACCCTCTCCGGCCTCGTCAGCCGCACCCTCGCCGCCGCTCCCGGAAAGGCCCCCTGACCGTGCCCACGCCCGCGCCGCACCCCCCGCACCAGCCACCCGCCGGCGCGGGCGCTCGCCCCACCATCGGTCGCCACGGCCTCGACCTCATCCGCCACTACGACCCCTGGTCCCCGCGGCCATACCACCACTGGCGGGGCTATCTGGCCATCGGCTACGGGCACCGGCTGCGCCCGTCCGATGCCCAGATCGTCACGCGCACCCAGGCCGAACTCCTCCTCGCCCAAGACTGCCACCTCATCGGCATCTACCTCGGCGCCACCACCCCCATCCCCCTCCCGCAGCGCGCCTGGGACGCCATCTGCAGCCTCCTCTACGACGTCGGCCTCCTCGCCTACGAACGCTCCCGGCTGCGCACCCACATCAACGCCGGCGACCATCGAGCAGCCTACGAAGAATGGTCACGCTTCGACGATCGCGCCTTCAACACCCACCCCGGCGGCCTCACCAGGCGCCGCCGGCACTCCGAGAAAGGCCTCTACCAGAGCGCCTACATCACACCGGACGCCGCCGCATGACCGACGAAAAAGCCGAAAAATCCGCCTACCCGGAAATCCTCGCCGACCTCGCCGACCAGGTCGCCGTCAAGATTGCCGAACTCGGCGTAGCGCCCGAGCGCGCCGCCGAGATCGGCGCCCACGTCGCCGAGCACATCCGCGTCCACTGGTCCGGCAGCAGCCAGTACATCCCCAAGGGCACCGGCTGGGAACTATCCCAGCGAGACCGGCAAATCTGGGCCGAATTCAACGGCCGCAACCACGCCGCCCTGGCCCGCAAGCACGGCCTCACCGAGATGCGCATCTACCAGATCATCAAGGCCGTCCGCGCCGCCGCCGTCAAGAAATCCCAGGGCGCCCTGTTCTGACCACGTCCGCGCTGGCCGGAAGCTAAAGCGCTTTAGCTGCCAGGGCCAGCCCGACCGCGTAGGCTGATCGCACTCTCACACGGTCAGCCTGGCTGCACTGCAGGCGATAGCACAGCGATCACGACGACCACCAGGACAGGACAGATGTAACGCCATGCCAACCCCCCTACCGAGGCCCGGCCCGACCGACTACCAGGATTCCCCAGGCACAGAGCTCGACCGCGTCTGGGACGAGCTGTGCGACGTCGTCGAGGCCACCGAAGCCACCGCCAACGCCGCCCTGCCGGCCACGCAAGCGGCCGCCGGCACGCTGATCGCCGCCGCTGCCGACAAGGCCACGCCGGTTGACGCCGACAGCCTTGCCCTGAGCGACTCGGCTGCGGGCGGCATCCTCCGGCGATTCTCGTGGGCCAGCCTCAAGGCGGCCCTGAACGGCGTCTTCGCGCGCCTGGCCGGGGTCTCCGGCGGGCAGACGCTGATCGGCGGCACGGCCTCTGGAGAAAACCTCACGCTGCAGACCACGGCACACGCGACGCGCGGCAAGCTGCTCCTGGGCACCTCGGCCTACGACGAAGCAGCGAATTGCCTCGGCATCGGCACGCTGACGCCGTCGGCGAAGATGCACGCGGTCGCGACGACTGAGCAACTGCGGCTGGGCTACGACGCGTCCAACTATTCGTCGGAGACTGTTTCCAGCACCGGGACGCTGACGATTGCGCCGACTGGGGGCACGGTGTCGATCAAAGGCGGGTCCGGAATCGCTACCCTCAGCTCCTCCCTTGTGACCAATGGCGGATTCACCAGCTCATTGTCTGGATGGACAGACTCTGGCAGCAGTTGGTCATGGTCTGCCGGAACGGCTTTGCACACGGCAGGCAGTGCCAGCACATTGTCGCAGGCATTCGCGACGACGAGCGGGACGCTGTACGTAGTGCGGTTCACGCTGACGAGGACTGCAGGCAGTGTCACAGTCACACTCGGCGGCGATGTGGTCTACAACAGCGGTATCACAACCACCTTCACCTCCTCTGCGACCTACAAGCGCGGCTTGGTGGCATCCGCTGGCAGCAGCGCAGGGCTGGTATTTGATCCGAGTAGCGATTTTGCCGGATCGATAGATTACGTTGAAATTTACGCCGTCACGGTCGGTAGCTTCGCTGCGCATCTAAAGTTGTCAGACAGCGCAGACACTACTGGCACTGAATTCAGGGTGTCGGGAGTATCGCCGTACAACGTGGCAATTGGTAACACATCCCTCAGGAGCGCAGTCGACGCGGCTGGCATGACGGTAATAGGGAGTGATGCAGGGCGCACTGTCATTGGCGGCGTATCATCACTGCTTGCTGGGTACGCAGCAGGCTACCTTTCAGCTAATCCGATATACAGCACTTTTGTAGGCGCTTTTGCTGGATACGGTCTGAAAACCCCAGCGTCGGTTGTCGCCGTAGGATATTTCGCCGCGCGCTATATCGCTGACGGATCGACGACATACACGCTATCGGCAAACAGCGTCTATGTCGGTGCATCGACAAAAGCCTCCGCGGACGCCGTCACCAACGAAAACGTTTTTGGATACGCAGCTGTCGGCATCGGCAGCAATAGCTGCGTCCTCGGCTCGTCCGCGGTCACCAAATGCCAAATATTCGGCGACATCATCCTCGATAAGACCGTCACCGCGGGCGGCACCACCGGCGCGCAGACGATCAACAAGACCGTCGGGAGCGTCAACTTTGCCGCCGGAGCGACCTCGCTCGTCGTCACCAACAACCGCGTCACCACCGCGAGCATCATCGTCGCCACGGTTGCCACGGCCGACGCGACGATGAAATCCGTTGTGGCCGTCGCCGCGGCCGGCAGTTTCACGCTCACCGCAAATGCCGCGGCGACGGCCGAAACCCGCGTCAATTTCATCGTGATCAACTGACAAGAGGCAATCCACAATGTCTGAACCAGACTACCGACAATCGAACGTTACCGGCCAAAAGTGGCGGAGAAGCTGCCACGGAGAGTTCGACAACGCCTTCGGCAGGACCCCGTGGATCCGCTACGACTGGGAAGACCGCGTCGCGCTCGGTGACGGCACCACCATCGCCACCCCGGCCGGCTCGACCCTGCGCGAATTCAACGACCCGGCGGCGGTCCTCGCCCTGCGCGACCCACAGACCGGCGCGCTCACTGGCCAGACCATCACCCACGGCGAGCTGTACGCCATCCTCTGGTCGCTCGCAATGGAATCGGCCGCACTGCAGGATGCCGCGGCAGCCTCGGCAGCCCCTGCCAGCGCCCCCTGATCATGCCCACCACCTGGCGGCCACACCTCCCATGGCGCGCGCCCATCACCTGGCGCGGCATCGCGCGCGACCTCAAGACCGACATCCGGTACATCCTCAAGGCACCAGGCCGCCGGACCACCACGAGCGCACCCGGCGGCCGCTGGACGCTCCTCTGGCCTGCTGACGCCCAGAAATGAGCCGCAAGACCCTCGACCCCAAAGACCCGGCCGAAGTCATCGTGCTCACCTGGGACTACACCGCAGCGCTCGACGCCACCGAGACCATCACCGGCGCGCAGACCTCCACTGCGCTCCTCTCCGGCGCCGACGACGCACCGATCGACCTCACCCTGTCCGGGTCGCCGATCATCGCCGGCGGCCTCATCAAACAGGCCGTCACCGGCGGCCAGGCTGGCGCCAACTACCTCGTCCGCTGCCAGGCCACCCTCGCGCCATCCGGCCGCATCCTCGTCCTCGCCGCCACCCTCCCGGTCCGCACCGCCTGAGCCCCAGCATGCCCGACTTCGCCGACCTCGCCGCCGCCCGCGAACAAGAACTCCGCGACGACGCCATCGCCGACCACCACCGCCGCCTCGCCCGCGCCAGCCGCCCCAACGCCGACTGGCCAGCCCTCACCGACGGCGACACCCCGGCAGCCGACGACGACCCACCATGCGCCGTCTGCGGCGAACCCATCCCCGCCGCCCGCCGCCTGGCCCTCGCAGACCAGGGCTGCGACACCTGCATCGACTGCGCGCGCGAACTCGAGCGCGGCCTCCACCGTGCCGCCCACCCGACAACAAGATGAAAGGACCAGACACCCCATGGACACTGTTCAGGCCCTCCTGCCGTACATCACCATCGCCAACTTCCTGCTCACCTGGGGCCTCGGATTCGCCATCTGGCTCGTCCGCAAGAACATCGCCACCGACCAGCGGGTCACCACCGTGGAGGGACACTTGATCGACAAGTACGAAGAGCACGACAACCGCCTGCAGCACATCGAAACCACGCTCGAAAGCGCCCCCACGCACAAGGATCTCGCCGCCATCTACACCCGCATCGACGGCCTGGCCAGGGACGTGAACGTCCTCATCGGCGAAAACAACACCCAGACCGACCTCCTGCGCACCCTCGTCAACAAGCACATCCAGTAACCCGCCACCAGGCACACCGCCATGACCGAACCCGACCGCAAGCGCGCCAACAGCCTCCTCGTCTCGCTCCTCCTCAACGGCGGCGCCGGCCAGGCCCGGCAACTGCGCGACGAACTCGAGCAAGTCCACGGCGTCGTCGTCACCCTCGACCGCGTCCGCCAGGACTTCAACAACCTCCACGACCTCGGCCTCATCCAGAAGGTCAACGACACCGTCGCCCTCACCCAGGAAGGCCGCGAGACCGCCCAGGGCACGCGGAAACTCCCCTGACATGGCCCACAGCCCCGAGATCCGCACCCGCCTGCGCGCCGCCTACATCGGCGGCCTGCCGCTCGAACACGCCGCCGACCAGGTCGGCATCCCGCCCGGCACCGCCCGCAACTGGTACCGCGCCGCCCGCGACGCCGGCGACGACTGGGACAAATTCCGCGCCGCCAGCCTCATCGTCGCCGGCGGCGGCATCGAGCAAGCCCTCGGCCGCATCATCGCCGCCGGCCTCATGCGCTGCGAATCACTCCTGGAAAAAACCGCCGACGCCGAAGACCCCTTCGAAGGCGTCAAAGCCATGGCCACCCTCGGCGACACCATCGCCAAGCTGCGCGCCGCCGCCAAGAGCTTCATGCCCGACGTCAGCGCCGAAGCCATCACCCTCGAATCCATCAAGGCCCTCATCGCCTTCACCGCCGAAGTCGCCCCCGCCCGCGGCATCGTCCTCGCCGAGATCCTCGAAGCCTGGGCCATCGCCCGCAAGCTACCCCTGGCCGCCGCCCTCGAAGAACTCCGCGCCCAGGCCCGCGCCGCCGGCGCCGTCGAAACCGCCAAGGCCGCCGGCCTCTCCGACGAATCCGCCGACCAGATCAGAAGCAAGATCCTCGGCGTCAAATAGCCCCCCATGCCGCCCCAACTTAACGCCCCGGCCGGCCAGGCCGAACCGCGCGAAGCCCGCACCCCCATGGCCCTGCTGCCCTACCAGCAGGCCTGGGCCAGGGACAAAGCCCCGGTCAAAGTCATCGAAAAGAGCCGCCGCATCGGCCTCTCCTGGGGCGAAGCCGCCGACACCGCACTCCTCGCCGCCAGCGCCAACGGCATGAACGCCTTCTACATCGGCTACATGAAAGAGATGGCGCAAGAGTTCATCGCCGACTGCGCCTCCTTCGCCGCCGCCTACAGCCTCGCCGCCGGGCAGATCTCCGAGCACGAAGAAGTCTGGAACGACGGCGACGAACGAAAATCCATCTTCATCTACACCCTGCGCTTCCAGTCCGGCTGGCGCATCGAAGCCCTGTCCTCCGCCCCGCGCAACCTCCGCGGCAAGCAAGGCCGCGTCATCCTCGACGAATACGCCTTCCACAGCGACCAGAAAGAACTCCTCAAGGCCGCCCTCGCACTCCTCATCTGGGGCGGCCAGGTCCACATCATCAGCACCCACAACGGCGCCGAAAACCCCTTCAACACCCTCATCCTCGACATCCGCGCCGGCAAGAAGCCATACGCCCTCCACCGCGTCACCTTCCAGGATGCCGTCGATCAAGGACTCTACGAGCGCGTCTGCCTGCGCACCGGCCAGACCCCCAGCCCCGCAGCCAAGGCCGCCTGGATCGCCGGCATCTACGACCAGTACGGCAGTGATGCCGAAGAAGAACTCGACTGCATCCCCAACCACAGCGGCGGCGCCTGGCTCCCGCGCGCCCTCATCGAAGCCCGCATGGCCGACGCCCCCGTGCTCCGCTGGAAACCACCCGCGCGCGACTACACCACCTGGCCCGAGCACATCCGCACCGCCGACATGCGCGACTGGCTCGAAGCAGAAGTCCGCCCCGTCCTCGCCGAACTCGACCCCACCGCCCGCAGCGGCTTCGGCATGGACTTCGGCCGCAGCGGCGACCTCTCCGTCCTCCTCATCTACCAGATCACCCAGGCCCTGCGCCGCCGCTTCGCCATCGCCATCGAACTCAGCAACTGCCCCTTCGACCAGCAGCGCGAAACCCTCTTCTACGTTGGCGAGCGCCTCCCGCGCTTCACCGCCGGCAAGCTCGACGCCCGCGGCAACGGCCAGTACCTCGCAGAAAAAGCCGTCCAGAAATGGGGCGCCGCCCGCATCGAAGCCGTCATGCTCACCCAGGGCTGGTATCGCGACCACACCGCCCCCTTCAAGGCCGCCCTCGAAGACGCCACCGTCGAAATCATCCGCGACGCCGACCACCTCGACGACCTGCGCGCCTTCCAGATCATCAAGGGCATCCCCCTCCTGCCCGACACCCGCAGCCGCGGCCAGGACGGCGCCCAGCGCCACGGCGACGCCGGCGTCGCCTACCTCCTCGCCTACGCCGCCAGCCGCGCAGAAGCCACCGCCGTCACCGCCGGCTTCCAGTCCGTCCCCCGCCGCAGCCCCGGCGAAGACGGCGACGACGCCGACTACCCCACCCGGAGGATGCTCTGATGCCCCGCATCGTCGACCAACACGGCAACCCCATCGACACCGGCGCCCTGCGCGAACCGCAGACCGCCCGCATCGCCACCCTCGACAACCAGTACCTCACCAGCCAGCTCGCCGGATTGAGCCCCGCCCGGCTCGCCACCACCCTGCGCGCCGCCGATGATGGCGACCTCTGGGCACAGCACCGCCTCTTCTCCGACATGGAAGAACGCGACGCCCACCTCTACGCCGAGATGGGCAAGCGCACCCGCGCCCCCCTCTGCCTCGACTGGACCATCGAACCCCCGCGCCGCCCGACCGCCGCCGAAAAAGCCAGCGCCGAATGGCTCACCGAGATCCTCACCGACGCCGCCGACCCCTTCGAAGACCTCCTCGTCGCCTGCATGGACGCCGTCGGCCACGGCTTCGCCACCATCGAACTCGAATGGAGCAGGAGCGGCCGCGACCTCCTGCCCGCCTTCCACCCCCGCCCGCAGGAATGGTTCCGCCTCGACCGCAACCGCAGCGAACTGCGGCTGCGCGATGCCAGCGCCGACGGCGCCCCCCTGCAGCCCTTCGGCTGGATCACCCACACCTATGGCCAGGCAAAGACCGGCTACCTCGGCCGCATGGGGCTGCACCGCGTCCTCGTCTGGCCCTTCCTCTACAAAGCCTTCTCCGTCGGCGACTTCGCCGAATTCCTCGAAACCTTCGGCCTGCCCCTCATCACCGGCAAATACGGCGCCGGCGCCACCGACGCCGAAAAAGCCAGCCTCCTGCGTGCCGTCACCGCCCTCGGCCACGACGCCCGCGCCATCATGCCCGCCGAGATGGAACTCGAGATCCAGAGCGTCACCGGCAGCGGCGCCGGCTCCCCGCACCTCGCCATGATCGACTGGGCCGAGCGCAGCCAGAGCAAGGCCATCCTCGGCCAGACCATGAGCGCCGAAGCCAAGTCCACCGGCATCGGCAGCGGCAACGCCGACCTGCACGACCAGGTCCGCCAGGACATCCTCAAGGCCGACGCCCGCCAGCTCGCCGCCACCATCACCCGCGACCTCCTCTACCCGCTCATCGCCCTCAACCGCGGCGGCATCGACAGCCTCGCCCGCTGCCCGCGCCTCATCTTCGACACCTCGGAGCCCGAAGACCTCGCCGCCTACGCCGATAGTCTCCCCAAGCTCGTCGCCGCCGGCATGCGCCGCATCCCCACAGCCTGGGTGCACGAAAAGCTCCGCATCCCCGAAGCCGCCGACGACGAACCCACCCTCGGCGGCGATCCGCCCGCCGCCGGCAAGCCGCCCGCACAGCCAGCGCCGGGCACGCCAGCGGCCGACCAGGCACAGGACCCCGCCGACGACCCGGCAGACGACACCCCGGCGGCCGCGCTTGCCGCCCTCGCCGCGAGCGCCCGGCAGGCCGCCGAGCGCGACGCCCTCGACGAACTCGCCGACCTCATGGGCGAAGAATGGCAGCCCACCGTCGACGGCCTGCTCACCCCCATTGACCGCCTCGCGCGCGACGCCGCCACCCTCGAGGATTTCCGCGACCGCCTGCCCGAGGTGATCGCCAGCATGGACACCACCGCCGTCGCCGACCTCCTCGCCCGCGGCCTCTTCGCCGCCTACGTCGCCGGCCGCGCCGTGCCGGGCAGGGCAGGGCAGAGGAGGGCGCATGATGAGCGCCACACATCCGAGTCCCGCCGTGACCCCCGATCCACAGCGCTACAAGACCATCGTGATTGACCCGCCGTGGCCAGGACCAGGCGAAGCGCGCAGCCTGAAGGGCGGCAGGAATGTCGTCATCCCGTACCAGACCATGACCGGGATCCAGATCGCCGCACTCAGGATTCCGGGGCTTGCCGCTGAAGGCGCCAGCCTATGGATGTGGGTGCCAAGTCGCCAGATGGCCGACGCCGGTCTACTGATGGAGCTATGGGGTTTTCGCTACGCCGGCCTGCACATCTGGCAAAAGCCGCCAGGCCTGGGGCTTTGGATGCGACACGACGCCGAATTCCTCCTGCGCGGCGTCCTGCCAGGCGCCGCCGTGAAACTGCCTGCCCCCGTTCAGACCCACCATTGGAAACGCCCAAAGCGCCACAGCGAGAAACCGGCCGAGGCCTACGCCATGATCGCCGAACTGTGCGACGGCCCGCGCATCGACATCTTCGCCAGGCAGGCCCGTCCCGGTTTCGAGGCCTGGGGAAACGA
>ERZ761595.97-NODE-97-length-17672-cov-40.209627_pt1 | contig 17672 bp, 17 predicted proteins | sample MGYA00511035_ERZ761595 | MGnify/ENA primary metagenome ERZ761595 (study PRJEB28899, sample SAMN03785553) | bioreactor sludge metagenome | biome: EBPR Sludge; feature: EBPR Bioreactor; material: 0.22µm filtered reactor supernatant | place: Saint Lucia: Queensland...
GTTGTTTGTGAGCAAAGTCCCAGCGTAGTAATTTTGGACTAACCGAAGCTAAAGAAATATTGGATTCTAAAGCTCTGAGCAACTCTTGCAGAGCATCGGGAGCAAGTAGCGTATCAGGATTGAGAGCGAGGAAATAAGTAGCACCAGCTTCGGAGGCGGCGCTGATTAAAGCGTTATTAGCTTTGGCAAAGCCGTCATTGACACCATTACCCATTAGGACTATTTCTGGATAAGCATCTAGAAACTGACGGTTAGCCACAAAGCCACGCGGACCATTGTCCCAAGCCATAATGATAGTATCGAGACCGCAATTGTCTATGGCAGCGAGCAGGCTAGGCAAAAAATATTCTAGATAGCGAGCAGTGCTATCACCGTAGAGCAGAAAGCCAATAGCTAATTTACGACGATCCATATTAAATAATCATTTTATCAGCCAATTTTTCTTTGGCTAGGATATTGGCGGCAAGCAAACTGTCAAAAGTGCCGGCATCGAGCCAATCACCAGTAACCTTAGTCACTTGCAATTCTCCTAACTCTAAATAGTAGTTATGCAGCGAAGTAATTTCTAATTCGCCACGTTCACTTGGCTTGACTTGCTTAGCCGCAGAGACGACACGGTAGTCATAGAGATAAAGACCAGTGACCGCAAGATTACTCTTGGGACTTACTGGCTTTTCTTCAATAGACAGAGCCTTAAAATCTTTGTCAACTTCCACGACACCGAAGCGCTCTGGATCACTAACTTCTTTGGCAAAGATACGAGCTCCACTGTCAAAAGTTCTAATAGCTTCAGAGAAATCGTCTTCAAAAATGTTATCACCCAAAATCATAGCGACGCTCTGATCGTCAATAAAATTCTCGCCAATGATAAAAGCCTCAGCTAAACCCTTGGGCTTGTCCTGGATTTCATAAGTAAACTTAGCGCCAAACTGTTTGCCACTGCCAAGGAGATTGAGATAGTCACCAGCTCGTTCTGGGGCAACGATAATTAAAATCTCCTTGATACCAGCCTTGAGCAAAGTATTGAGAGGATAATAAATCATCGGTCGATTATAGACCGGCAAAAGTTGTTTAGAAGTGATGAGAGTACAAGGGCGCAAGCGAGTAGCACTGCCGCCAGAAAGAATGATTCCACGCATATTATTAAAATAATGACTGAAAATGCCCAAAATAGCAAGAAAACCGCCAAAAAGCGGTTTAGCTAAAGACGAGCTAATAATTATTCAATGATGAGCTCCAAATACTGCTTGACCTCGTGTTGTTCTAAAAAGGTGTTGTCCAGCTCAATACAAAGATATTTACCAAAAAATTCTTTGGGCAGGGATTTGAGATAATCAAACTCTGTCAGACTGACGATTTCGTGATGAGACTTAGCACGCTGGATAAATTTCCAAATAGTATGACTGCGTACGCCACTGATGTGATTGACGGTGATTGGTAGTTTACCAGCCATGGCCAGTAACTCTTTGTATTTAGTCTTGTTAGTTTTTTCTGTAGAAGCAGCGTGAGAGAGATCAATGCAAAGACCAGTGACTTGATGAGTTGATAGAGTAGCTAGAGAAAAATTAGACAGGAGCTTAGGGTCTTCGGGGTTTTCTAGGTAAATTAAACTGTGATGCTTAGGTAATTTATCAAGTACGGCATAGCCAGCGGCATCAGCATGGCAAGTAAAAAATTTGGTTTTGTATTTGCTGATACAATAATCAGCTTCAGCCGGAGTAAAGTCGTCAGACAAGTGAACACAAGGAATACTCGTCACTGGACTAGCTTCAAGTGCTTTGAAAAAATCTGAACGTTCGCTAGCCTTTAGGCCACCGAGAAAGAGAGCGAGCTCAGTGATTTTAAGCTCACTGAGTTCAGCCACTTTTTCACGCCAATTAGCCCCCTGCTTGGTAGTTAAACCAAATAAAATTGTGCGGTTAGTAGTCATAGTTAAGCTTATTTTATCACAACTGCGTTAGCCAAGCAAACTTTTTAAGTCACGGGAGAAGCTATAATAATTCTTCAATAGTTTGATCAAGAGATTTAAAAGCTGACTGATTGCCAACTGAATGGTAGCCTGCTAGCTTCTTAGTAAATCTAGGCAGGGCCTTGAGGAACTTTTTTAAAGTATTATGGTCAAGGACTTCAGTCATCATGCCGTAACCGAGTTTTTGTAAATAGTAGCCGTTAATAAATTGCTCAAACTGACTTTTGATAGTGAGCGCTAGATAAGGCTTAGCCAGATAGAGAGCCTCGGAGACTAGCGAGAAACCAGCAGTGGCGATGATAGCGCGAGAATTAGCTAAGTCCTTGAGATAATCACGAGCACCAAAATTTTTGAAAGTTAAATTACCATCAGTGCCAGTTTTGTTTAGGCCATAGATAATATAAGAACCGAGACTGGCGCGTAAAATCGGTAAAATATCAGCAGAGTTACCAGCTGTTAAATAAACCAAAATATGCTCACCGTAACTTGGCTTGAGACCAAGAATTTCCTGACGAATAATAGGTGGCGCGATAATGGCTTTGCTAGAATTAGCTTTAGCCGGAAAGAAACTGAGGACGATATAACGACTAGCATTAACCACCATGAGTCGGATGACTAGCTTGGCTGTTAGATAATTAGCTCGGTGTTTAGCTGGTATATCTAGCTTGGCCTTGGTCAGAATATGCATGTTGTCGAGCGAAATCAGCGGGAGATTAAGCCAGTTAGCGGCTAGAGTAACAGTTGGCTCAAAATCGGTAATGACCAGCTGGGGGCGAAATTTTTTAGTAAGAGCTAGGACACGATTGAGACTTTTGAGATTGGCCGGACTATTAATTAAGTTCTGAGCAACAGTGGCTAAGTACTTTACTTCATTGCGCTCGTATTTGAGACGCAGTCCGGTGATTTTGTGGACAGTAAAAGACTTAGAGAGCATTTGATAACCTCGATCATAGGAAACTAACAGTAGTTTATGACCAGCTTGCTCGAGGTGCCGAATAACTTCTTGGGAACGAGCAGCGTGACCAAAACCATCACCAGAAATGCCGTAGAGGATGCGCGCCATACTAGGACTTTGGTAGGCTTGCTATAATTTTTTTGGAGATCTGCCCCGCTTCAGATGCTTGATACTCGCCTTGCGGCCAAGCTTCTAGACCGTCTTTGGCACGACGCGGAATGATATGGAGATGGAAGTGGTCGATGATTTGACCCGCTACCGCACCGTTGTTGATCAGGATATTATAGCCACTGAGCTTGAGAGCTTTGGCCATAGCGCCGGCGATCTTTTGAGCGCTTTGCATGACGTAAGCTAGCATCAAAGGATCAGTTTCGGTGAGATTGGTAAAATGTAATTTAGGAATAACCAAGACATGACCGGAGCTAATCGGAGCGATATCTAAAAAAGCGATAGTATAATTATCCTCGTAAATAATCTCAGACTTAATTTCTTTTTTGATAATGCTGCAAAAAATGCAATGCATAAAATTATTTTTTAATTTCTGAACTAAGACGCTTTAAAACTAAGCTAATAATAGCAGTGATTAACCAAAAAATAAAGAAGCCAGTGAGATTGAGTTGAGCCAAAACCAATCGTGGCTTAATAAGTTCTAGCAGCACAAAAATCAACATTGCCCAAGCGCCTACTTGGGATAATTCGGCAAAAAAATAATAAATCTGTTTAGGCATATTAGCGAGCAAAGACTTTAGATAACAAAGAACGCCAATCAGCACCACTCAACTCTAGACTGATATCACTAATGATCAAGGAATCATCCACAGCATCTTCAGCTGAGAGACTAGGAGCAGAAATCAAGAAACTGTATTTACCTTTTTCACGATAAGCTTGAGTCAAATCAAGATCGATAGTAGCTACTTGCTCAGAGCCTTCGGTCTCGGGTGGAGAGTAATTAGCAAGAATATATTTGACGCTCGCTGGAATAGCCTTGCGCGCGCCTAGATTAAGCCAACGTGGATCGATTAATTGTTTGGCATCGAGAGCAAAGACGCCGTCCATGGAAATAATAATATCACCCTTAGCTAATTTGATACGACAAGCACTACCGCAATCACTGACTGAGCTTAGCTGACGGTAACTTTGGTTTAAATCAATTAGCTCTTGATTGAGATAAACAGCTCCGAGACTGGCAGGATTAATGGTTTGTAGAGTGAGTTGAGCACCGCTAGCGGAGAGCTCTAGGGCTTGATTGCGAGGAGCGAGCCACAAACGATTAATGAAAGATATTTTGGATAGAGATGTAGAAAAAGTATCAGTGATAATGTCGGAATTAGCCTTGACTTCAACTTTATAGAGACCGTTTGGTAGTTTGTGATTGAGATTTAGAGAGCGACCATGAGTGATGCGTGCACTAACACCATCATCAGCCAAGCTTTCGGTAGCTACCAGCTGATTAGCCTGATCATAAACCAAAAGCTCGATGGGATCAGGATCGCTATTATCATTGAGATCAGTAAAGCTAAAATCGACTGCTAATTTTTCATTATTAAGATAGGTATAAAATTGATAATCAGCTTTGAGAGGATAAGGCCAAGACCAAAGAGTGCTAGTTGCTTGATAGTTAGCCAGTTGATACTTAGGACTTAAATTGTAATTGTAGAGAGCGACTTCGTTTTTAGCTGGTAACTTAGCTAGGAACTCAGCGACGGAATTATAGTTTTCGGATCTTTGCAGGAGAATGGTCGAGCCGCTCTCCACCAAGCCCCAGGCACCAGAAGCAATAGCTTGGTCAATTAGCTTATTGGCTAGTGGCGCTAACTGATAACGCCAGAGTTTTTTATCGACTAGCACGCCAGCTTCGAGATTGTTAAGAGCATGCGGATTGCGATATTTGATAGTCAGAGTAGCCCGATCAAAAGGTCGAGGTGTTGAGAGGCTAAAATAAATAGGATTGCCAATGATTTCTTGCTCAGCACCAGCTGGCTCGCGCACCCGATCACCAGGGGTCAAAGGACCGATGAATTGACTAGGCTTGCTAAAATCGTAACGATAGACAACTTGGCCGCTAGGGACTAAGGCCAAATAAACTAGATACAAGACAAAAATGGCTAAAATCAGCCAAAGAATTAAACGATAAGTTTTGAGCCAGTTAGACATGGCCTCATCTTATAAAACAAAGGGTTAAAATGCAACCAGACTGAGCCATGTTTTGACATAAAAAATCCCTATGCTAAACTGATAACACTTATTTTAAAGCTAGTTTATGGTAAAATCATTGATTAAAGATCTCAAAAATCATCTAAATCAAACTGTGGAAATTGACGGCTGGGTGAGCAATTTGCGCTCCTCGGGCAAGATTGCTTTTTGGCAATTGCGAGATGGCTCTGGCTTTGCTCAGGCAGTGTTATCCTCTGAGACTCTTGATAGTAATGATTGGGAATTAGCGAAGCAGGTCAGTCAAGAATCTTCAGTCCGAGTAACTGCGACGGTAACCAAGCATCCCAAGAATGAAGAATACGAATTACAAGTCAGCGCTCTGAAAGTCTATCAGATCAGCGCCGAGTGGCCGATTGGTAATAAGGATCATGGCATTGATTTCCTGATGGACAATCGTCACCTCTGGCTACGCGCTAAGCGTCAGTGGGCAATTCAGCGCGTACGCAACACTCTGATCCAAGCGACTTATCAGTATTTCCAAGCTAACGATTTCACCAAGATTGACTCCCCTATCCTAACTCCTAACGCCGGCGAAAACACGACTGATTTATTCCGTGTAAAATATTTTGATGAAGAAGCCTACCTCTCACAGACTGGTCAATTGTACTTAGAGGCAGCGCTACCGGCTCATGGTCGGGTCTATGACTTTGGGCCAACCTTTCGCGCGGAGAAATCCAAGACTCGCCGTCATTTGACTGAGTTTTGGATGATGGATGCAGAGATGGCTTTTGTTGATTTGACTGGTAACTTAGCTGTGCAAGAAGGCTTGATCAAATCCTTGGTGTCAGCAGTGCTCGCTAGCAACCAAGCGGAATTGGAAATTCTCGAGCGAGATACTACTACCTTAAAAAATGTGACGGAGAAGAATTTCTATCGCATGACTCATGCTCAGGCGATTGCCGAATTACAAGCATTAGGCTCAGATATTAAGGCTGATGAAGATCTAGGCGCTGATGACGAAACCTTGCTGACCAAGAAATATGACAATCCAATTTTTGTCACTAATTATCCAGCACATTTGAAAGCTTTTTATATGGCTCGTAATGCTGATAACGGTGACTTAGCAGAATGCGCTGACTTACTCGCTCCAGAAGGTTATGGTGAAATTATTGGTGGCTCACAACGCGAAGAAGATTATGAGACTCTAACCAAACGTATTACTGACTTTGGCCTCAAGGCTGAAGATTACCAATGGTATATTGATTTGCGTAAATATGGCAGCGTGCCACACGGTGGTTTTGGCTTTGGCCTCGAGCGTATTGTGACTTGGGTTTGTGGCCTCGAGCATGTCCGTGAAGCTATCCCCTTTGCTCGAACGATTTATAGACTTTGGCCCTAGTAAATATTTAAAAAGGTTCAGATTTATCTGAACCTTTTTTAATTAATAACTTAATACAAATAAAAGAGCTGTTACCTAGGTAACAGCTCGGGTTTTGAAGCTTAACTGATAAGCTCTTTAAAGGCTCTATGCTCGATGATGTTGGGACGCTCTTGATAAGAAGAGCTTGCAAAGGCCGGTTGATTTAGTAACTCTTGAAAGGCTCTACCTTTCAAAATGGCTGAGGCAGTAGTCGGAGCCAGACCCGGTCTTTTGATGATCGGATCATCGGATTGCGGAATTATCTGGGAACTTGTCGAAGACTTAGAACTACCAGATTTAATGAATAGAATGGGGGCAAAAATCCCGCATACTACAACTATCGGACCCAGAAATGCAGGAGCAAATACCCCTAAGGCAATAAGCAAAAAAACTGGACGCATAGTAACTCCTAAAATCACTATAAATAAAAGAACACTTATATATAAGTATAATTATAGCAAATTATTGTATAATTGTCAAGTATATTAGTTTTTTTGACTTATTTTAAAGATTTCTAAGTACTGCTCAGCACTCTTTGACCAATCAAACTTAGCAGCCTGTTTGAGGCCTTTGATTCTTAGTTTTAGAGCTAGATCTTGATCAGTGAGCACAGCATTGAGAGCTTCGACTAGGTCACTTGGATCATAAGGATTAATAAGTAGAGCAGCATCGGCTAGCACCTCAGAGAGTGAGGTCCCCCAACTAGCTACAACTGGGCAAGCACAAGCTAAAGCCTCGAGTGGCGGTATACCAAAGCCTTCATAATAACTAGGAAAGGCAAAGACACTAGCTAGATTATAGAGGGCAACTTGTTCGCTACGGTCAATGTAGTTTAAAAAGCGAATCTGTTTGCTGTATCGAGAATTAGCAGCAGCTTGATAAACAGCTGTTGATTTCCAACCTCGAGCGCCGGCGATAATTAATTCTAAATCAGAGTAACCAGCTTGGGCTTTTAATAATTCGTAGGCACTGATGAGTGAAAGTAAGTTTTTGCGTGGCTCAATGGTAGCAAGCGAAAAAATAAAACGCTTAGGCAAATTAAATTTGTGCCTAACCAGCTCTAAACTAGGATCCGAGTCTGCTAAGACCCGAAATTCAGGAGCGGCGGCACCGTAAATAACCTGAACTTTTAATGGATCAATACTAGTTAGTTCCAAGAGATCACGCTTGGTGTGCTCTGACATAGCGATGACTTGGTCACAAGCAGTGATGAGTCGAGGAGCATTGATAGCACGATGCCAGAAGTTTTTACGAGCAGAAAAAAACTCAGGGTAACGGAGAAAGGACAAGTCATGGACAGTAAGAATATTGGCCAGACTGGGATCGAGGGCGATAAAATTGAGATGAGGCATGAACCAAAGATCTACTTTTTCTCTCAATAGTGTAGAGATCTTGGGCTGGCCGAGAGTACTAAAAAGCAAATAATTAAGAATCTTGTTCGGTATAGTAGTGCGGATATAACGGAGATTGGGCGCAGTAAAATCCGGCAGAACTACCGGCCGGGCAGAGTTATAAAAAACTAGATATTCATTGCTGTGATCGAGAGCGAGTAGAGCGCTGAGCAGATTATAAGTTGCTTCTGGTACGCCACTGTAATTATTAGTCATGAGCACTCGCCCATCGATGGCAATTTTCATAAAAGATTTGCGCCAGAAGAGCTACAAATGGCTATTTTCAGACTTGTGTTTAAGCATGGCCTCGTTAATGAAGGCTTGGAATTTTTGCTTGAAGAGATCTTCGCTAAAACGCTGAGCTGACGCACGAATAGCAGTGGAATTGAAATTGGCAACAGAGAAATGATCAAGAGCAGTTTGTAAACTAGCAGCACTCTGCTCAGCAAAAAGTAAGCCACAGTCAGGAGTGACAATTTCAGCAGCGCCGCCAGAACGGTAGGCAATAACTGGTCGACCAGAAGCGAGCGACTCGACCATAGTAATCCCAAAGTCTTCTTCTTGGGGATTGATAAAGGCCTGAGCACGAGAGTAGAGAGCGATTTTTTCAGGCTCACTCACCCGACCTAGAAACTCAATATTAGCCACACCCTCAGCCAAAGCTCGCAAGCGCCCAGTGTCTGGACCGTCACCAAAGATACGCAATCTCTTGCCATTTGCCTTGAAGACTTTGATTAGTAAATCAAAACGCTTGTAGGGTACTAGCCGACCGCCAGCTAGGAAATAGTCACCGAGATCGGAGCTGATTTGGAAGTCGCTGAGATTGATAGGCGGATAGATAACTGTCGAATCACGACGATAATATTTGCTAATGCGCCTCGCAATGAACTGGGAATTAGCTAGAAAAATATCCACCCGATCAGCGGCAACCCGATCCCAAATACGAATTTTATTGAGCGAGAGCGCGATGAGTTTTTTGAAATATTTATTAAATCGTAACTCCTCGATATAGCTATGAGTGTCACTCCAGAGATAGCGAGTTGGTGTGTGACAATAGCAGATGTGGAGAGTCTTGGTATTGGTAATGACCCCCTTGGCAAAGGAACTAGTGTCAGAAATAACCAAATCAAAGTCCGAGAGATTAAAAAACTCTACGGCCATCGGCATCCAAGGCATAAACCATTTATAGTATTTGATACCTCCAGGCAAGCGCTGAATGATAGAGGTTTGAATAGTGCGATGCTTGAAATATTTATCAGCATTTTTCTTTTCGTAGAGTAAGGTGTAGATCGGGGCATCAGGAAAAAGATCAGCAATGACCTTGAGAACTTTTTCGGCGCCACCGTCTTGGGCAAGGTGGTCATGGATCAGAGCGACTTTCATAAATTTAAAACTTATTCAGCTTTTCTAGTCTTAAAAATAGCCATTGGTGTTCGGAGTAAAATAATCAGATCGAGCCATAGTGACCAGTTCTCGATATAGTAAGCATCGAGACGAGTTTCGTCTTCAAAACTTAGATCACTACGACCAGAAACCTGAGCTAGACCAGTAATGCCAGGCTTGATGGTCAAAACTTTTTTGTGATGAATTTGATATTTAGCAACTTCTTCTGGCAAGTGTGGTCGTGGCCCAACTAAAGACATACTGCCGATAAAGACCAAGAAAAATTCGGATAATTCATCAATGGAGAAACGACGCATAAACTTACCAACTCTAGTTACTCGAGGATCGTCTTTGATCTTGGTCAAGGGACTATCAGAACGCAAATTAAACTTAGCTAACTCGCTATAACGCAAACTGTCAGTACCTGGACGCATAGTGCGGAATTTAAAATAGCGAAAGAGCTTACCAGCTTGACCGACACGGTAAAGTGGTGAGCCGTCATCGAGCTTGGCAAAAAAGACCGGACCACGACTGTCGAGCTTGATCATTAGAGCAGCTGCAATCATCAGCGGACTAGTTAAAACAATCAAACAAGCTGAAATACAAATATCAAAGATACGTTTCACAACACGACCCCAACCATCAAGTGAAGTTTTTTTAACTTCGACCATTGGTACGCCAGCGAGTTCGGTAACTTCAACTCGCAAGACCTTAGCATCTAGCAAATCGGCAGCGTAACGGAAAGTTAGATGATGCTCATCGGCAAAGTCATAGAGACGCAAGACTTCAGCTTTACTGAGATTAGGATCGCTTTGAATAACTTCGTTAATGTCATTGGTGATGAGTAGTTTTTCTAATTGTTCAGCCTCATCATTACCAAAACCAGCAAAACGTTTGACGACTTGATAACCAAGAGCTTTGTTGCTGGCAAATTCACGGATTAAAACTTCGGTAGTTTTACTGTCACCAATCATGACAATGCGACTGACAGCGATACCTTGTTTGTAGAGAGATTGGCGAATCAACGACATGATCAGACGCAAAATAGACATGTACAAAATGGCTAGTAACCAAGCTGAGAGAATAATAAAACGAGAAGAAAAAACTTCACGAATAAAGAAGATGTAAATGGTGATGACTACAAAACCTAGTGAGCAACCGATTAAGACTCGCTTGAGTTGTTGGCGTAGCTTGCGAGATTGGTCAAAGGCATAGAGACCAGAAAATAGAAAAAGTACAATCCAAACCGTAGCAGTTACCAAAACTGATGGTAAGTATTTGTCCCAAGGTACTTGGAAGACAACTGGTAGATAATCCAAATTAAAACGCAGAGCATAGGCAGACAAGCCAGCCAAAATAATGACTAGAAAGTCCAAGGGCAACATGACAACTGATAAAAATAATTGGCTTTTTTTCATATCTTCTAAATGGTATTTAAGCTAAGGCAAGCTATAAGCCGGATTTTGTGTCTCAATTTTTGTGAGTGGTGATCATCTATCTAGTCTACTTGTTACCAAGCAGATCATGCGAACTACGTTCCTCTGCTAGCCAAAGCTAACAGGTTTGCTCTTGCTGCAGCTAGGGTTTACCGCGCACATCCCGTCACCGGGAGTCGATGAGCGTAGCACTTGTGTACACCGCCATCTTTTCACCTTTCATCAGCCTTGGGCTGACTAGTATTGTCTCTGTGGCACTATCCCTAGGATTACTCCTGGTGGTCATTAGCCACTAGCTTTTTGTGCAGTCCGGACTTTCCTCTCTTTGTGGCAAAAGTCTGATTTGTTCAGACTAATAACCATAAACAGTAATCACCCACTTACCTTAACTTAAATAGCATTTAAAAACACTTTTAAAATAGCAGAAAAAGGCTCAAAAGTCAAGATTTTAAACTATTTTAAAGTAGCGATTATTTTTAATAAAAGATCTCTATTATCAGCTTTATCTAAGCGATTAAGCTTTTCATAACCACACACTAGACAACGATGCAGAAGCTTTTCCTCACCATTTTTGAGTAAATACTCCACTGGCGCCATGAGTCCTTGGCAAGTAGCAGCTCTATCACCAGGGTGAATATCGACGTGCTTGGAGTACAGACAAACTGGGCAATGATTAGTATAGCCATCACCAGTCACCTGAGCGCCACAATGGCCGCAGATAAAATCTTCAATTTTTCTAGTGAATTTAGTGGTCATAAGCAAATGGTAGCACTAGCAGGAACTGCTGACAAGATTGCTTTTTATATAAAAACCCCATTGATTCCTAGTGGAATAATGGGGTTAGGCTTAGTAGCTTACTTTGCGCAAGCTAATTACTTGGGTAGATCTATAATAGTTAGGCTGTGCTGATAGAGGTCGCTTAAGTTTTCTATAGTAATTGGATCGCTACTACCGTCACTAGAAGCAACGGTAATTGTCTGACTATCTATGAGATAGATCATGCAAGAATCGCGATTACCGATAGGACAGACTTCCATGACAATCAATCTAAGCACTTGCTTAGACTCCTTAATGCCCCTGATATGAATCAACTCGTCTTTGCTAACTACAACAGCATTGACGGTATCCATGGCAAAGACCACTGGATATTGTTTTAAGAAATCAACAAATCTTTGAAAATCACCAGTTGGGGTGAGCATTTCGGCTCTGACTGGCATCGATCTGGTTTGACGACTGTAGCTAGTTCCTGATGAATCAGGACTAATTTGTGCAGAAACAAAAGGACTAGTCAAAATAAGTATGGCCACAGTAGCCAAGCTAGTTAAAGTACGCATCGAATACACTCCTTGGAAAGCTTCTATTTAAGAGAAATAGATAACCCGGAATTTATTTAGCTGAGCGCTGAGAGCCTCCTACTCTCTTGTATAATTATGATTTCAATCATAGCATATACTTGCTGTTTTGTCAATGTTGAACCGAGTCTTATATTAGTGGACATGACAGGATTTACCCCTACGCTCCGCTCCGGGGCATAAACTCCTGCCTACCGGCAGGCAGGTTGAATCCTTTTGATTTTATGTGGACATGACAGGATTCGAACCTGTGACCTCACCGATGTGAACGGTGCGCTCTAACCAACTGAGCTACATATCCGCTGTAGATTATGCCGGTATTATTATCACGAATGCCTAGTTTTGACAATATTAGATTATTTGAGTTGCTGATCTAAAGCTTGATTAACTAGTGCATCAGCCGCTTTATTAAACTCACGACGGACATGAGTAAAGCTAACTTTTTTGTAACTTAAACTGGCATTGTGAATCTTGACAAAGAGTGGTGCTAAATCTCTGTTTTTAATCTTGTACTCCCCTTTGAGTTGTTTGACTACCAACTCACTGTCTAGATAGAAGTCTAGTTCGCTAGCAGTAAGCCCTTGAATGAGTTCAAAGGCAGCAAGGACAGCTTGATACTCAGCTTGATTATTAGTTGTATTACCAATACAGCGAGCAAGCTCTTTGACTACTTGACCAGATGTATCAGCAACGACGACACCGATGGCAGCGGGCCCTGGATTACCACGAGAACCTCCGTCAGTGTGAATGATTAATTTACTAGACATAGCTTAGATAATTATTAACAGATTTCGAGATCGATAATTTTTAATTGGAGACTGCGACGACCATTAAAGTTATTAATTTCGGCAGTGTAGGCCAAATTAACTCTAGCACCAGCTACTAAATCAGGCCATTTCTCAAGAGCGCTAAAGGCAATAGCTGAGAGATGACCCAAACGAAGTTTGAGATGTTGCTTAGTTTGCCCCATCCACAATACTTCATCAATTTTTAAATTATAACTGGCAAAGACTGGCAAGGGATTGCCTTGGCCAAAAGGTGCAAAGCAATTTAATTTTTCAGCTAGAGCTAGATTGAGCTCATCAGCTTCTAGTACGGCTTCAATCTTTAATTTAGGACTTAGCAGTTCGTCAGTCAAGTCACGTTCACCAATAGTGCGCAGTCGGACGACGAACTCAGCAAGACTAGCCGCGTCTTTGACAGTAAAACCACAAGCGGCACGATGGCCGCCGTAGCGAGCTAGGCAGTCACTCGCCTCTTCGATAGCGCCGACAATACTATAATCACCAAAGCTACGACCTGAACCTTTGATGTGGCCAGCACTCTGACAAACAACCAAAGTCGGCCGACCATAACGCTCAGCAATACGACCAGCGGCTAGACCCATGACGCCCTCAAACCAAGGAGCGTCGGTGGAGTTACGAAGTTCGGGGGCAAGCAGGACCAAGATCTTGTCGGATGATAACTCACTATCGACGAGAGCTGAACATTCGTCCACGATACGAGCGGTTTCGGTTTGACGTTCGATGTTTTGAGTATTGAGGCCCTCGGCTAAACCAATTGCTTCAGCTCGATCCTTGGTGACGAGTAGCCGGTAAGCGGTGCTAGCATGAGCAAGTCTGCCGGCGACATTGAGTCTGGGGGCAATCTGCCAACCAATCGACCACTCGGTGATCTGATCTTTGACATTAGCAAGCTTCGCAAGCTCAGCTAGCCCGAGGCGAGGCCGACGGATTAGTCGTTTAAGACCGGCTTGGACAAGAGAGCGGTTTTCATCAAGTAGTGACACGCAGTCGGCGACAGTACCGATGGCAACTAGATCAAGAATGCGCTCACGCAAAATCTCTTTAGCAGCATCATCTAACTTAGCTAAACTAATCAAAGCACAAGCCAGTTTGTAAGCCACACCGACGCCAGCAAGGAAACGAAAAGGATAGTGCTCACGAGCAATGATGGGATTGATAAGCAAACAATCGGGATAGATTTCTGGACTGCCACCAGCCATGTGGTGATCAGTAACGACAATATCGAGACCAAGACTGCGAGCATAAGCAACTTCATCAATAGCTCTAATGCCGTTATCAACAGTGATAATTAACTCGGCGCCACCAGCCTTGATCTCGTCAATCAAGCGCTTGTTTAAGCCGTAGCCATCACGAGTACGATCAGGGATCCACACTTCAGTCTCAGCATTAAATGCGGAGAGGGTTTCAGTGAGAACAGCCGAAGAAGTAACCCCATCAGCGTCATAGTCACCGGCAATAGCGATTTTGTGATGAGCCTTGATATGACTAATGATTAACTCGCAGGCGGCGGTCATATCAGCAAAAAGAAAAGGGTCGTGACTGATAGGAGCTTGGTCGCTAGCCAAAAAACTTTGAGCAGCCTCGGAGTTATTGAAACCACGATTAAAAAGTAACTGAGCAATCAAAGGTGAATGATCAGGAAAATATTGGAGAAGTTCCGGATCCAGGACAGGATCAATTTGCCAGATTTTTTTCTTGAGCATGAATGGTAAATCTAAAGATAAATTTTACTGCTACTAAAAACCGAACTGAGTGATAATCTCCATAAGACCCCTCAGTCCTACGGACAGCTCCCCTTAGTAAGGGGCGCAAATAACTAGTGGCATTTTTACTCCTTCCCCTCCTTAACAAGGAGGGGTGGCCGAAGGTCGGGGTGGTATTTGAAAGCTACCTACCTATAGTGGAATGACACAAGGAATAACTCACTATATTATTTAAAAACCAAGAACAGCAAAGAAGCTAAAAGAGAGCATGCTAAAGATGACAATGGCAGCAATGACTGCCCAAATGATTTTGACAATTTGTTTGCGCTTGATTTTCATATTAAGTATTTTTTAATAATTTAACAAAAGTGTCACTAGGGATATTAACTTTACCCTTACCAGCCGCCATCATTTTCTTTTTACCTTTCTTTTGCTTATCGAGCAACTTATTTTTACGGCTGACGTCACCACCATAGAGCTTGGCGGTCACATCCTTGCGCATGGCTGAGATACGTTCGCCGGCAATGATTTTGCCACCGATCATGGCTTGGAGTTTGATGACAAACATTTGCTTGGGCAGAGAGTCTTTGAGCGTTTCCACGATCGCCTTGCCACGAGTGAAGGCATCATCACGATAGATAATCATAGACAGTGACTCGACGATTTCTTCAGCCACCCAGATATCCATCTTGACCACATCAGCACTCCGGTAACCAATGAAATCGTAGTTAATGGAAGCATAACCTGAGGAAACGCTTTTGAGTTTGTCATAAAAATCAGTTAGCACTGCGGCCATTGGTAGGTCATAGTGTAGGATTGGTCGACTAGGGTCGATATACTCGGTGTTTTTGTAAATACCACGTTTGGCTTGGACGAGTGACATGACCGCACCGAGATATTCTTTGGGTAAAATGACATCGAGACTAACCCATGGCTCTTCAATCAACTCAATCTGCGATTGATCAGGTAATTGCTGGGGCGAGCTGATAGTACTGACACTAGAGCGACCCTTGATCTGGAGACGATAAGCGACACTAGGAACAGTGACGATCAGCTCTAGGTTGTGTTCACGACGGAGACGCTCTTGGAAAATCTCTAAGTGCAGTAGTCCGAGGAAGCCACAACGAAAACCGAGGCCGAGAGCTTGGCTTTGTTCTGGTTCGTAGATGAGAGCGGCATCATTGAGCTTGAGTTTTTCGATAGCTTCACGTAGGACAGCGTAGTTGTTGCCCTCGGTGGGGAAGATACCGGCATAGACCATGGGCTTAGCCTCAGCATAACCTTTGAGCGCTTCAACTAGTCCACCGTCCTCTTTAGCTAAGGTCACAGTATCACCGACACGACAGTCACTGACAGTTTTAAAACCGGTGATGATATAGCCGATCTGACCACAAGCAAGCGCTCCGGTGGAGTGGTAATCTGGACAAAAAATGCCGACATCAAGAGCTTCGCTTTTGGCCTCAGTAGCAATGAGTTTGATTTTGTTATTTTTGGCGAGACTCCCATCAACGATACGGACGTAGGCTACGACACCTTTGTATTCATCATAATTAGAATCAAAGATGAGCGCGCGCAGTGGAGCTGACGGATTGCCGCTAGGAGCTGGGATAGATTTGATCACTTGATTTAAAATATCCTCTACACCGACGCCGGTTTTACCAGAAGCCAGCACGATGTCGGATTCAGCACAGCCAAGGAGCTTGATAATTTCGGCACTGACCTTGGGTACGTCAGCGGCTGGTAAGTCAATTTTATTAATCACCGGAATGATCACTAGGTCTTGCTCCATAGCTAGATAGAGATTAGCCAGAGTTTGCGCTTGGATACCCTGTGTAGCATCTACGAGCAAGACAGCGCCCTCGACAGCGGCCAGACTGCGAGACACTTCGTAGTTAAAATCGACGTGCCCAGGGGTATCGATGAGGTTGAGTTGATAGCCCTGATACTCCATGGTGACCGGTGCTAGCTTGATAGTGATGCCACGCTCACGCTCCAGATCCATCTTGTCGAGGATCTGGTTTTTCATTTTACGAGCATCGACAGTGCCGGTCTTCTCGATCATGCGGTCAGCGAGAGTAGATTTACCGTGGTCGATGTGGGCAATAATGCAGAAATTACGGATTTTTTCCATAGATATAAAAAAGGAGATAACTATCTTGAGCAAGCCTGTAGAGTAGTATAAAAAGGCGCTAAAGTCAATTTAAGGGCGGTTTTTGATCACCGTAGCAAGCTCGGCTTGTAAGTAATCCACGATCTCATTATAACCTCGGTAACAGCGCTTAGTAGAGCGGTCAAAGGCAAGTGGCAAATAGGACCAGTCCTCGCCAGTCAGACCACAGGCGGCGAGTGAAGCTTTGAAGTCAGCCGAGCAAGAAGAGTCAGTAGCTAGATTACACTTATCCAAAATAATTTCTTGATCAATTTTATTACGGTCAAAGTAACCCTGCAAGCGACGACTAACATCGTTTTCATTGATATAGAGAATGCGGACCCACTGGAAATGGTCTTGGATCTCAATGTTTTGAGTACTACTTGGAGATTGATTGATAGTTTTAACTGGTTCGTTGGAGATATTAGGCTGGTTAGTAGCTGGCAAATTATTACTGACAACTGGAGCAGCGTTGTTATCAACGATCGGCTGAGGAGATCTTTGATCCTGTAAATAAATCCAAAGCATGAGACCAATGATGATTAGTCCGAGGACACTGAGCAAGATGATGAGTTTTGATTTAGTCATAATAGTATTTTAACACTTCGGGTCAGTAGCTTTACACTTAACACCATCTTTGTCTTTGTAACCACGATCAGGCCACTCACACCTACTGTGATAGGCTTGAGATGATTCACCAATTAATTCTAAATAATCGGCTTCACGTGAAAAGACTCCTTGTTCATCAGCGCAATCATCTATAAAATTATTATTAACACAGTCATAGTGGTGCTTAGCTTCGTGAATCAGTGTAGCTAGACTCATTTTTTTGTTACTGGAAAAAAAAGCATCATGAACCTTGACTAGACTAGGACAAATTAAAGAATCCCCCGATCTAGTAAAAGGATAGGCAGCGTACTCACCAGAGCTATAAGAGCAAGCAACTTCTTTAAA
>ERZ761595.100-NODE-100-length-17439-cov-10.891912_pt1 | contig 17439 bp, 19 predicted proteins | sample MGYA00511035_ERZ761595 | MGnify/ENA primary metagenome ERZ761595 (study PRJEB28899, sample SAMN03785553) | bioreactor sludge metagenome | biome: EBPR Sludge; feature: EBPR Bioreactor; material: 0.22µm filtered reactor supernatant | place: Saint Lucia: Queensland...
AGATGGCGTGGCGGGGGTCGCAGGGTGATTGTGCGCCGGCGATGGCGCTGGTGGCCGGGTTGGCCGGCCTACTCGATGGTGGCGCGCCGCAGTTCGTGTTCTGACCCGAGAGGAGGGGCGCCGGGTGTCCATGTCGTCGGTCGTGCAACTGCTCGGCGTCCTGCTCGTGGTCGTGGGCCTGACGGTGGTCGTCGGTCCGTGGGCGCTGGTGGCCAGTGGTGTCGTGCTCGTGGTGGCGCCCGAGGTGGGCGTCCTGGTAGCAGGCCTGGCGGCCCGGGGCCGTGGTGACAGGGAGGGTGAACGTCCGTGACTCTGCTGTCGTCGCTGCGTGGGGTGCGGGCTGCCACGGTCGAGTCGCCCGAGCTGCCGCTGACGTCCTCGACGCTGCTCGATTTCCTGGGCATCAAGGCGTCGAAGACCGGGGTCCGGGTCACGGAGAAGTCGGCGCTCGGGGTGCCTGCGGCGTGGCGGGCGGTGTCGCTGATCGCATCGACGGCCTCGACGCTGCCGCTGCACGCCTACCGGGAGCAGGGCGACGCCCGGGTGAGGGTCTCCTCTGGGAACGCTGCGGCACTGCTGGAGCGGCCACACCCGGACCTGACGCCGGTCGAGCTGCTCGAGCTGATCTACGTCGCGCTGCTGCTGTGGGGTAACGCCTACCTGCTGTGCCTGCGCGACCAGACGGGCGTGATCCGGGAGCTGTGGTGGATAGCGCCGTCCCGGGTGAAGGCGGACCGGGTGAAGCCGGATCGGGGTAGGTCCGGTGACGCCGGCCGCAAGGTGTACGTCATCGACGGCGAGATCGACCGGCCCGCGTACGACGTGCACCAGGGCGGTTCGATGCTCCACATCCCCGGGCTGGGCTACGACGGCGTGGTGGGCGCCTCGCCGATCCGGGTGGCGCGTGAAGCCTTCGGGATGGCCCTGGCCGCCGAGGAGTACGGCGCCAGACTGTTCGGGTCCGGCGGCCTGGCCACTGGACTGCTGACGACCGAGCAGCGGCTCACCACGGATCAGGCTGCGGACATCAAGAAGCTCTGGAAGTCGGGCGACAACACTGGTCTGACGTCGGCGCACGACATCCGTGTCGTCGGGTCGGGCGCGAGGTTCGAGCAGCTGAGCATTCCGCCGGAGGATGCCCAGTTCATCGAGGGCCGTCGCTTCCAGGTCACCGAGATCGCCCGGATCTTCGGCGTGCCGCCGCACATGCTCGGCGAGACCGAGAAGGCCACGTCGTGGGGTGCGGGCATCGAGCAGCAGAACCTCGGGTTCATCACGTACACGCTGCGGCCGTGGCTGTCTCGCGTCGAGCAGCGGGTCTCCCGGATGCTGCGGCCAGAGCCGGTCTACGCCCGGTTCTCTGTGGAGGGGCTGCTGCGCGGCGATTCACAGCAGCGGGCCACGTTCTACCGGCAGATGTGGGAGCTGGGCGCGTTCTCCACGAACGACATCCTGTCGTTGGAGGAGCGGGCGCCGGTCGAGGGCGGCGACGCCCGCTACGTGCCGTTGAACTTCGGGCTGCTGGGCCGGGAGTCGTCGGCAACCGCGGATCCGGCGTCCGCCGAGCCGGTTCCGGCGTCCGCGCGCAGCGTGCGCGCACCGATCGCGGGCCAGTTGGAGCTCGAGGGAGTGGAGTCCTGATGCAGCAGCAGTTCCGGTTCTGGGGCACGGTCGACCCGCGTGGGCGGCAGAAGGCTCCGATCGTGGCCGCCGTGCCGGCCTCGGGCGGCGACGCCGACGAGGCTGTGCTGCGCCTGTACGACCCGGTGGACAGCTGGGGCGGCGACTGGGGTACCAGCGCCCGGGAGTTCATCACCGCACTGGACGCGGTGCAGGCGCCCCGGATCCGGCTGCACATCAACTCCCCGGGCGGCGAGGTGTACGAGGCCATCGCGATCCTGAACGCGCTGCGCGCGCACCCGGCACGGGTGACGGCAGTGGTCGATGGCCTGGCCGCGTCGGCGGCATCGTTCATCGCGGCCGGCTCCGATGAGGTGGTTATGGCCCAGAACACCGAGCTGATGATCCACGACCCGTGGGGGCTGGGGATCGGCAACGCCGCGGACTTCCGGGACCTGGCGTCCCGGCTGGACCACATCGGCGACAACATTGCCTCGATCTACGCGGCGAAGGCGGGCGGCACGGTCGTCGACTGGCGTGAGGCGATGCTGGCCGAGACCTGGTACTCGGCGCAGGAGGCCGTGGCCGCGGGCCTGGCCGATTCGGTGGCCGGTGATGGACAGGACGCCGCCGCGGGCGCGTCGAACTCCTGGGACCTGTCGGTGTTCCGGAACGCCGGCCGCGGCCGGGCGCCGGCACCGGTCCTGCCCGCCCCGGCCGAACGTGACCGGCTGACGGGTGATGCTGCGGCGCGCGCCGCGTGGCGTCACCGGCACAACGCGGCTCGCCTGCGGGCGAGCTGACCCCTGATCCTCCGGGCCGTCAACGGGCCCGGCGAGCCGCTGCCCGTGGTGGGCGAGCGGGTCCCATGCATGCGCACAGAGAGGAACCCTCGCATGCCCACCCTGCAGGAACTCCGCTACCAGCGGGCGAACGTGTGGTCGCAGATGACCGAGATCATGGAGCGCCACAACGGCGTCCCGGCCGGTGAGGACGCGGCCGCCTACGACCGCGCCGAGGCCGACCTCGACCGGCTCGGCGTCGACATCGAGCGCGCCGAGCGGTTCGACAACGCCCGGGCCGCGATGGGCCGCATCGACCGGTCCGGCGTCGTCGGCGGCGACGGCGAGGACGAGTCGGGTGACGACACGGCGTACAACGGCGCGTTCGGCCGTTTCGTGCGCGCGGTCAACGGGATGAGCGACCTCGGCGACGCCGACCGCCGGCTCCTGCGTGACGGCTACGTCCAGGGCGATCAGTTCCGCAACGCGGCCGGGGTGTCGACCGGCGCGGCCGGTGGGTACACGGTGCCGCCCGCGTTCCGGGCCCGGATCGTCGAGGCGATGCTCGCCTACGGGCCGATGCTGCAACTGGCCGAGGTCGTCGAGACCGACTCCGGCGTGAACCTGCCGTGGCCGACGAACGACGACACCGCCAACGAGGGCGCGATCCTCGCCGAGAACACCCAGATCACCGAGCAGGACCTGACGCTGGGAACGGCATCGCTCGACGCCTACGTCTACACGAGCAAGCTGGTCCGGGTGTCCTGGCAGCTGATGCAGGACTCGCCGGACTTCGAGGGCTTCCTGGCGCGGAAGCTGGGCGAGCGGCTGGCGCGGATCTACAACCGGCACGCCACGACCGGCACCGGCAGTGCGCAGCCGGACGGCATCGTCACCTCGGCCACCGTCGGCGTGACCGGGTCCGGGTCGCTGGCCACCACCGGCGGCGTCTCGTACGACAACCTCGTGGATCTGGTCGAGTCGATCGATGACGCCTACCTGGCCGGCGAGCAGCGGTGGATGATGCACCAGTCGGTGCGCAAGGCGGTCCGCAAGCTGAAGGACTCCCAGAACCGGCCGCTGTGGGAGCCGTCGGTGCAGGCGGGGCAGCCGGACACCCTGCTCGGCTACCCGATCAGCATCAACAACCACATGGCGGCGGTGGCGCAGAACGCGAAGAGCCTCGGGTTCGGCAACATCCGTGAGGCCTACGTGGTGCGGATCGTGCGCGCCAACGAGCTGGTCCGCCTGAACGAGCGGTACGCGGACTACCTGCAGACCGGGTTCTTCGGGTTCGGCCGGATGGACGCGACGATGCAGAACTCGGCCGCGTTCAAGGTGATGCAGCTGTCTCCGACGGCCTGATCGCCGGTGCTCGGCGGGCGTCCGTGGCGCCACCCCTGCGGGTGGTGGTGGGCGCTCGCCGGCCTGGCGGTGGTGGCGTGGTGGTGGATCCGATTGCGCTGGAGGCGTGTGGTGACAGAGGGCAAGGGCAAGGCGCGGGTCGTGGAGCCGGTCGAGCATGCGTCGGCCGATGTCGACCGGGTGGTGCTGGTCTCGCGGCGCGCCGATGGCACGCCCGACCAGACCTCAGGTTTCGAGGTTCTGCAGCCCGCCGACATCGAGGAGTCCTGACATGGCGTACCCCCCGGCGAGTCTGCCGACGAATGCGACTGACGGCGCGTCACCGTCGGACACGACTCCGACGGCGGTCCTGACCGCGGCCGAGGTCAACGCGACCAATGCCGCGGTCAACGACATCGTGACCGAACTGGGGTCGAACCCGTCGGGCACGGATACGACGGTGGCGGCTCGGCTCGATGGGATCGAGTCGGACATCACGGCGCTCGGGTCGGGGTCGATCCCGGACGGCAGCGTGTCGACGGCGAAGCTCGCCAACGGTGCAGTGACGGCGGCGAAGGTGGCTGCGGATGTGGCGACGCAGGCTGAGCTGGACGCGGAGACGGCGGCCCGCACGGCGGCGATCGCAGGCCTGTCGGGCACCTATGCCCGCAAGGTCGCTGACTGGGCGACGGGCGTGGCGTACTCGGTCGGCGAGCTGGTGGTGTCGTCGGGGACCCTGTACCGGTGCACGACCGTGCACACTGCCGGCGGGTCGTTCGCGGGTGGCAACTTCACGGCGATCGGTGGTGGCGGGTCGACGGTCGCGGTCGACGCTGACGGGACCCTGGTTGTCAACGGGACCACCGTCGAGGTGGGCACGGACGCCGAGATCGCTGCCGCGATCGCCGCGGCCCGGCTGCCGATGTCGGCAGTCCTCACGGCACCCGGGACTGCGGTCGCCGAGACGACCAACCGGTTCAATGCATCCGCCGGCAGCATCGCCGTGACCGCCCCTGCGGTCGGCGCGGCGGGTGCGATGTACGCGGTCATGAAGACCGATGCTTCATCGAACGCGGTCACGGTGGCTGGGGTGTCGCTCGTCGTGCAGGGTGCGGCGGCGACCTTCAAGTCGGACGGCTCGGCGTGGGTGCTGGTGGATTCGTCACCCGGGTCGCCGCTGGTCTCGCGGGTGATGGTGGACGGCGTTTTCACGCCCGTGTTGGAGATCGATTCGACGCCCATGTCGGGCGGGAGCGCAAACGTCCAGTACGCCGCGAAGATCTTCCGCCCGACTGGGAGCTTGGCGATCGGTTCCGGTGTCAGTGTGATCTCGGGGATGACCGGCGTCACTTTCAACAAGGGAATGGTTCTCGCCAGCCAAGGCATTCAGGTGCCGGTCGCTGGCCTTTACAGCATCGTCGGGTGCATCAAGTTCAACGTCGATGGGACCGTCACCTCACGGGGCGCCATCGTGTTCGTCAACGGCACGTCGGTCGGCGAGACGTCCTACACGAGCGGCACTGCCAACGACCACCGAGTGAACACGTCGCAAGTGCTTCAGCTCGGAGCGGGGGACGTGGTCGCGCTCGGATATGTCGTCAATGCAGCGTCCACGATCAGCTCTGACAGCGCCAAGGACATCAACCTCGCGGTGTACTACCTGGGTACGGCGTCATGATCGGGCGCGTCACCCAGGTCGGCAGTGGCGCGTCAAAGCGGCTCGTGGACCTACTCACGGTGCCCCAGCTGTCCATCGCGACGGACGGGGGCGCTCCAATCGTCGACACCATCACCTACATCAACGCGACGTTCACATTGAGCGGCTCGGTCGCGTGGTCGGGGACCGGCAAGATTCGCGGCCGAGGCAATACCACGTGGGCGGCGCCAAAGAAGCCGTATCGCGTGAAGCTCGACGCCGACGCGGCCTTTCTGTTGGATGCTCCAGCCAGCAAGGATTGGGTCCTTCTCGCCTCCTACTACGATCCGTCGTATGTGCGGACACAGATCGCACGCGAGATGGCCCGGCGCGCATCGGGAATAGGTTGGACTCCAAACTTCCGGTTCGTCGAGGTCACGTTGAACGGCGTGTATCTCGGTCTCTACCTGCTCGGCGAGAATGTGAAAGTGTCGTCGGGGCGTCTCAACATTGACAAGATGGCGGCAGGGGACGTCAGTGGCAGGAACCTGACGGGTGGCTGGTCTCTGGAGATCGATCAGCGCATGGAAGTGCAGTCAACCCCCGGGTTTCGCACTCTGGGACAGAACGTGCCGATCATCTACGACGAGCCGGACGGTGCGGTCGCCGCGCAGGCGACCTACATCCAGGGGCACTTCAACGCCTTCGAGTCCGCGCTCTACGGGGCGAACTGGCTGGACCCCGCCCTCGGCTATGCCAGATATGTCGATCTCCCGTCCTGGGCCGACTGGTACCTACTCAACGAGCTGACCCGCAATCTCGACAGCAACGGATACTCGTCGATCAAGCTTTACAAGGCCAGGGATGCCGCAGATGGCACCCTTGGCAAGATCTTCCTGGGGCCACCCTGGGATTTCGACAACAGCCTCGGCAACAACTTCCGATCATTCAATCAGCCGTCATCGGGACTGTGGGTCAGGACGTCCAGCGAGGGTGGCGCGCACCCCGGCTTCCAGTGGATCGTGAGATTGTTCAACGACCCTGCATGGAGGGCGTTGGTCTGGGCGCGGTGGCAGGTATTCCGGGCGGGCCTGCCGGCAGCGATCAACGCTCACTCGACTCGGTCGCTGCAAACGGTGTGGCATGGAGCAGTGCGCGACCAGGCGAAGTGGTCCCTGTCCGTTGACCGAGCGCAGCAGCTCAGCCAGATGAACACGTGGCTGACGGACCGCGCCGCCTTCCTCGACGGGGCGCTCGCCCCGTAACGGCGGCTACCGGCCCCCCGGCAAGTCCCCCCTGTCATGCCACCTGAGGAGGTGACTCGTGGCCGTCCTCGGCTACGCAGTGCTCGGGCAGACCCCCCTCGGGGCGTTGACCGCTGTCACCACCACCGGCGGCGCCGTCCTCGGGTACGCCGTCCTCGGGCACATGGTCCTCGGCCAATCCGGGGGCGCCATCACGATCGGCGCCGCCACCGCCGGCGCCGAATGGTGCCGCGGCCAGCACCGCCACCGGTACACCCTCGGCGACGTCGTGCACCTGCGGTGGATCGTCACCGACACCGACGGCCAGCCGGCCGACCCGACCACCGTCACCGTCACCATCCAGCACGAGACGTCCGGGACGGCCACCCTCACCGACGCCGTGGCGAACCCCGCGACCGGCGACTATCAGGTCGCCTTCAAGCCGTCGATCACGGGCCGGTTCGTGGCCGTGCTCACGGCGACCGGCGACTACGCGGGCGTCACGACCGTGCTCTTCGACGCCGACGGGGTGGCGCTCGGCCTGCCGACGGTCGCCGAGGTCCGCGCCTACTTGGCACCGACCACCGCATCGGACACGGCGATCACCGAGGCCCTCGCGGTGGAGCGGGACGACCAGCGCGAGTGGTGCCGGATCGACCCGTACACGCAAGCGCTGCGGGCCGCCCTGTTCCGCAGGGTTGCGAAACACCTTGCCGTGCAGAAGGTCCCGACCGCGCAAGTGACCTCGTTCGGGCAGGGCGCGACTGCCGGGCCAGCCCTGGCGCTGGCGCTCGACGCCGAGATCGAACGGCTGGAGCGGTCCCGCCGCCGACCGGGGATCGCCTGATGGCCACCCTCACCGAAGCCCGCGAGGACCTCGCAGCAGCCCTGGCTGCTGTCACCGGCGGCACCATCCGGGCTCGCGGCGGACTGCACTCCGCTGGCCAGGGCGACGGGTGGGTGACCGCACCCCGCCTGTCCGACGGGCCCCGGTTCGGCTCGTCGTGGCTGGCCGAGATGTCGGCGGTCATCGTGGCCGGCGGGACCGCGGACGACGCCGACGCCTACCTCGACGAGGTGGGCGCTGCCCTGATCACTGGACTGACGGACTCACCGGTGTCCGGCGTCCAGGTCGAGCCGGTCGAGCTGCAGGTGCAGCTCACCGACGGCCAGGCCGGCTCGCTGTACGTCCTGCTCGTCACCTGCACCTACGACCCGTGCTGACCGCCAAGGTCGACACGGCCGCCGTCGAGGCCGCGCTGCGCCGCCTCGGCGAGGAGCTCGAGGACGTCGACACGACCCCGGTCGCGCAGCGGACGGCCCGGGCCGTGGCCGGGTTCGCACCCCGGAGGTCGGGCCGGCTGGCCCGGGCGGTCGTCGCGCGGAAGGCCCCGGAGGGGGCCGAGATCCGCGTCGAGATCGTCTACGGCGGGGTCATCAACTACGGGTGGCCCCGCCGCAACATCGGTCCGCGCCGGTTCGTCGAACGCGGCGTGACCACCGTCCTACCCGATGCGCCCTCGCTCATCTCGGGCGAGGTTCAGGCACTCATCAACCAGCAAGGCCTCTGACCCGCGCCCCCCATTCAGGAAAGGTTGATCTCCCATGGCTGCACTCGGTACCCGCGCGCTCGTGCTGCGCATCGGCAGCACCGACTACTCGGACGCCGTATCCGATGTCCGGGTCAAGTCCGACGAGGACGACGCGGACTTCGTCAGCTTCGCCGCAGCCGCAGCGGGCGGCGCCCGCAAGTACATCCTGGCGCTGACCCTGGTTCAGGACACCGCCGCAACCAGCCTCTGGTACTTCATGTGGGACAGCGCCGGGACCACCCAGACCGTCGAGGTGTGGCCGAACGGGCGCCCCATCAGCGGCACTGCTACCGCCACCCAGCCGAAGGTGACGTGCTCGGCGGTCGTGTCCGAGCCGAACGGCGACCTGCTCGGCGGCGAGGCCGACAAGTCGACCACCGCCAGGTTCACCACCGAGTGCGAGTGGGAACTAACGGCTAAGCCGACCTTGGCGATCTCCTGAAACCCGGAGGGCAATCGTGAGGGACGAAAGGCCAACCGTTCTCGACTCACTGAAGGCCATGAACGGGTTCGACGAGGTGGCCGTCGAGCAGTATTTCCGCAGCGAGATCACCGACCTCCCGAACACTCGGATGATGCGGGCGCTGGTGTTCACCCTGAATCGGCGCCGGGGGGAGTCGGACGAAGATGCATTCAAGGCCGCCATGGGACTCACCCTGGGCGACCTGGAGGGCTATTTCGCCGACCCGGACGGCGAATCAGGCGAGCCTGAGGGAAAAGACTGAGGCTCAAGCGTGACCGCGCATGGGCGGGATTCGTGTTGAGCACCGGAGTTCCGTTCACGTTCGAGCAGTGGATGTCGCTGACGCGGCAACAACGGCAAGCATTCTCGGACATCAGTAGGGGGCGGTGACATGGCAAGCCCAGCTGTCCGCATCGCCATCCTGGCCCAGGCCGACCAGGCGAGGAAGGAGCTGCGTTCGCTGAGTTCCGCCGCCGGCGATGCCGGCAAGGCCGTCGAGGGGAGCATCGGCAAGCTCGGCGGGGTAGCCAGGGCTGGGGCTGCCGCTGCCGGCGTGGCAGCCGGGGCTGCGTTGGCGGCCGGCGTGTCTCAGGCGCTGGAGCAGGGCAACTTGTCCGCGAAGCTGGGCGTCCAGCTCGGCTTGACCAAGGATGAGGCCGCCAAGGTCGGGAAGCTGGCCGGGAAGGTCTACGCCGACGGGTTCGGCCAGGATGTGGCGCAGGTCAACGATGCCATCAAGGGCGTTTACCAGAACATCGGCAAGGGCAACGAACAGTGGACCAAGAAGATCACCCAGCAGGTCCTCAGTGTTGCCGACGTGTTCGAGCAAGACCTCGGCGGGACGACGGCGGCCGTTGGACAGATCCTCCGCACCGGCCTGGCGAAAGACGCCGAAGAGGCTCTCGACGCTCTCGCCGCCGGGCTTCAGAATGGCGCCGACAAGGCGGGTGACCTGCTCGATACGTTCAATGAGTACGGGACTCAATTCCGAGAGTTCGGGCTGAACGCTCGCCAAGCTACAGGGCTCTTGGTCCAGGGGCTCAAGGCCGGAGCTCGGGACGCAGACAAGGTCGCCGACGCCATCAAGGAATTCGCAATCCGCGCCGTGGACGGATCAAAGCTGACCAGCGAGGGATTCCGCAGTATCGGCCTGGATGCCCAGAGGATGGCTGACGCCATCGCCGCTGGCGGCCCGAGATCGGCCGATGCCCTTGATCTCACTCTGGATCGGCTGCGCGCCATCAAGGACCCAGCGGAGCGCGCCCAGGCTGCCGTGCAGCTATTCGGCACTCAAGCTGAAGACCTGGGCGACGCGCTGTTCGCCCTCGATCTGACCACGGCTGAGCAGGGGCTGGGCAGGGTGGCGGGGGCGGCGCAGGGCGCCGTGGATGCCATGGGTGACACCCCTGCAGCCAAGATCGAAACGTTCAAGAGGAAGCTTTCCCAAGGTCTTGTCGGCGTCATTGGTGAGCTGATCACCAAATTCGAGGGCTTGTCGTCGGCCATCCCAGCGTCTTACTGGGATGGGCTCAGTGGGAGTCTCGACTCAGCCGGCTCCGCGGCTGGTCGAGTGCGGGATGCGTTCGCCGATCTTGCAGCCGCGATCACCGGCCAGAATGACGGATACGGAGCGTTCCTTCAGGGCCTGCGCATCCTTCAAGGCGCGGTAGATGCCGCATCTCTGGTAATCGGAAATCTGGCTTTCCAGCTGCACACCGCATCGGCTGCGGCCTACTCGGCCAAGGCTGGATGGCTCTTCCTGACGGGCGACGTGGACGGGGCGCGTGACGCCCTGGACCGCGCCAAGCAGTCCACCGGGCAGGCGACTGCGGCACTGGAAGGCCAGCGGCTGGGCGTGGACAAGCTGCGGCAGAACTGGCAGCAGGGCGGCCTCGACATCCAGCGCCACCAGGAGGGCATCGCGGCCAAGGCTGCCATCACGGCCAAGTCGACCGGCGATCAGCATGACCGAGCCGCCAAGTTGGCCCAGGGGTCCTATGCCGTCGCCGCTGGCTCAATCGGCGTCAGTCAAGGGCAGATCGGGGCCAGTGGGTCATCGGCGGCCGGAGTTGTGTCTCGCTCTCACGCGGTGGCTGCATCTCAGACGTCGGGGTCGTGGTCGCATGTCCCTGGGGCAATCAAGGGGTACTTCGCCCGAGCCACCCTTGCGGGGGCCGGGGTGTCGGTGATGGCGTCGTTCTTATCCGGCGCGCGAGACGTGTGGAACAACCAGGTCGCCCCATGGCTGGCGGCTCGTGCCGCCCAGATCAAGCAGCTGAAGGGCCCTCCAGCCAAGGACCGCCGGCTGCTGATAGGCGCTGGGCGCCTGGTGATGGCCGGGTTCCGGGACGGCCTGGAGCGGGAGTATGGCGCCGTCCGGGCGTCACTGGAGGGGTTTACGCGCGCACTGCCTGGCGACTCGGCCACCATCGGCGGGCTCGACCTGCCGGCCGGACGAGGGGGCTCGCCAGTGGGTGCCCAGTCGGCCCCGGTCACCATCGGGCAGGTCACGGTCAACCTGGCCGGCTCGCTCGACCTGTCCTCGCCCGCTGACCGCAAGGCCGCGGCTGAGGCCATGGTGCGGGAGATCCAGGAGGCGCTCGTGGCATACGAGGGTGGCCGGCGTTGACGACGATGACCGTGGGCCGGGTCGCGCTCCTGGAGCGTCCCGCCGTCGAGGAGGCCGCCACCGACGGCCGGTCGGTGGCGATGAAGGCCCGCGAGTGGGGGACACGGCTCGGGCATGCCGTCCCCCGGACTCGTGGCGATGGGCTGCTCGGCCACGTCGGCCAGGTGGTGCCGGTGGCGTGGGGCCGGCAGACGTGGCGTAACGGCTGGTACCGCGTCGGCTCAGCCCAGGCCACCGAGGTCACCCAGGACGGTGGGTGGTCGGCGGTGGAGTGGTCGACGAGCCTGGACCTGGTCGGCCTCGATGCCGAGGTGGAGGTCGAGTCGCGACTCTCGGGCGGCAACCGGGTGCACGCCTCGACTGCGACCCCTGAGTTGTGGCACGCCCCAGCGGCGGCCGCTGACTACCTGGTGGGGACCTCGACGCCCGGCTACGTCGACCGGGTCGGCGAGGGTGGGACGGTGCGCGTGTACCGGGCGATCCCGGCGGGCGTCCACCCGCGGTGGTCGGTCCCGGCTGCTGGTGCTCTCGCCGGTGCCGTGTCGGTGTCCGTGGGTGGCGTCGTCCGCACGGGCCTCGCGTGCCCGGATGCGCCCGCGACATGGGCCATGTCGAACGGGGTCGTGCGGGTCGAGCCCCGCACGTCCGCGGGCACGCTGCTGGTCACGTCGTACCTGGCGTCAGGGTGGGGCACGCCGAAGGTCTTCGACCTCAAGCGGGGGTCGACGTCGCTGGGTGCCGCCCAGCACGTCACGATCCTGCGTAACGACCCGTGCGAGTGCGTGATCCGGCTGACCTGGGCGCACTCGCCTGGGCGGACCGTGGCCGATCTGACCCTCGCCCGGGGCGCTCGGCATGTCGGGGTGTACGTCCAGCAGTACGCCGCGCCGTCTGCGCTGCGCATCGACGACAACGGCGGTGGCGGGGTGGTGTCGGACCAGCTGGCGCCGTCCGGGTACATCGAGCGGCAGCCTGCGGACGCCGACGGCAACTTCTGGGTCATCGGGTCGGCTGTCGCGGCCGCCGCGGCTGGGACCTTCGGCCTGGCCGCCACTGTGGCCGCGCTCGGCCTGCCGGCCTACATCGGCGTCGTCCGCGGGGGCGCGTCAGCCGTCGCCGGCGACGGCGCCGCCCAGGTCAACGCGCAATGGCTGGGCCAGCCGGCCCAGGCCGAGCGAGTGATCCACCGGTGACGATCCAGCAGGTGCACCGCAAGCTCGGGCAGTGGTCGATCGCGCTCAAGCCCGACGCCCCGCCCGGGGTCGTCGCAGGCCTGGACCTGCTCGGCCACGTCGCCGTGATCCCGGGTCACGTCAACCCGGTCGAGCGGGGCGCGGAATGCCTGAGCCTGGCCCGCTACGTCGGGGTGCTCCGCCAGGTCGACGCAGACACGCGGATCGCCCTGTCGGGCAGCGGCCTGGCCTACTGGCTGGGCGACGAGGACGGCGGCGGCGCCGTCATCGAGGCCCCCGGGGTGGTCCTGGCCGGGGCGACGTTCGCGGCGGCGGTCGCCGCGGTCCTGCCGGCATCGGGGCGCACCGGCGCCGCCGGCACGATCTACACGGGCGTGCCGGGCACGATCGCGACGACCCGGGTGTGGGAGACGCGGCGGACGGCCCTGGACTGGCTGTGCGACACCATGGGCGGCGAGTGGCGGATCCGCACTGACGGCCTGGTCGACGCAGGCCCGGCCGCCGCCCTGTTCCGGGCGACACCGGAGTGCATCGTGGCCCGCCGTGACCTGGCCGGGGTCGACATGGGCAGGCGCGCCCTGGCCGGCGACATGCAATCCAGCCTGGACGCCCGGACCTACACGACGCGGGTGGTCGTGGTCGCAGAGGGGATGGCCACCGGCAGCGCCGACGCCGCCACGATCCCGTTCAAGGACCTCCACGGCCAAGACGTGGCACTCACTCGGCTGCTCGACGAGCGGGACGGCACCGAGGGCGGCAACGCGGCCTCGCGGGCATCAGCCGCGCTGGCCCTGTACGGGACGACGCGGCGCAGCGTGCGCCTGAGCGTCAGCGACTTCGACGTGGCCGGCGACATCACGCCCGGTGACGTGATCTGGTGCTACGACCCGGATGCCGGGATCCTCGACCCCGCCAACGAGATCCAGTTCCGGGGCCGGCTCATCTACCCGGCGGCCGTGCGGGCGCTCGCGCTGACATGGCCGGTGACGAGCGACTACACGGTGGCGTTCCGGGGTCGGACCGGGGCATGGGTGGACCTCACCCCGTGGGTCGACTTCGAGTCGGCGGGCAGCGGTGAGGTCGAGGTGGCCGACTCGCTGTCGACGCCGCTGACCAGTGGGATCGGGACCATCGGGACCACGGTCCCTGGTGGCGGCGGCGGCGCGGGGGACTCGGCGATCCCAGGCACGCCCACCTTCGGTACGTTCACGACAACCAGCTACCAGCCGGGCGACGGGCTCGCGCAGGCCGCGGTCAAGGTCACCTGGTCTCAGCCGCTCAACACGGACTCATCCACCATCGTGGACGGCGACCACTACGAGGTGCGCTACCGACCGACGGGCACCTCCGACTGGCAGGTTGCGCACGCCTCGTGGGATCAGCTGTCGCTGACCGTGGTCGGCTTGCCGCCCTCGACGGGCTACGACTGGCAGATCAGGGCCGTCGACTACGCGGCCCCGCCGAATTACGGCGCATGGTCAGGGACAACCACGTTCACGACCGCGCAGGACACGACGGCCCCGGCGACTCCGGCGCCGCCGACTGTCGCCGCGTCCCTGATCGCCGTTCAGGTCACGCACACTCTCGGCCTGGCCGCCGGCGGCACGTTCAACCTGCCGCTCGACCTCGACCACCTCGAGGTGCACCTGGGCGCGTCGTCCGGGTTCACCCCGGACGCCTCGACGCTGGCGGGAAAGCTGCAGGCCACGGGCGGGATGGTGGCCGGTGGCGTCGCCGCGGTCGGCACCTTCCCGACCGCATCGACTGCCGCCGTGCACGTCAAGGTCATCGCGGTCGACCGGACGGGCAACCGGTCCCCGGCGTCGTCGGCCGCGTCGGCAACCGCGCTGCTGGTCGACACCGCGCACATCTCCGACCTGACCGCCAGCAAGATCACGTCAGGGACGATGTCGGCGACGTACACCCTGTCCGGGACCATCAAGACCGGCGCGAGCGGCGCCCGCGTCGAGTTGGACACCGCCGGCGCCCGCCTCTACAACGCCGCCGGCACCCTCACCGTTGACCTGTCCACGGCCACGGGTGCCGCATCGATCGCCGGGACCTTCCGCACGGGCCTGACCGGCCAGCGGATCGAGATCGACGCCACAGGCAACGGCACGATCTACTTCTACCCGCCGACGGGCTCGGACTACGCCTACATCAACGCGCCGTCGCAGAACTCGTGCGGCGTCAACGCCGGGTTCGGCGGCGGATCCACGCGGGCCCGCATGTTCGTCACGCCGCTGATCGGCGAGCTGGCGTACATCAACTCGGCTCAGGCCCAGGCCGGCGGGCGGGTCACCGTCAACTCGTCCGGGGCCACCATCAGCGGATCCCTGAGCGGCTCTTACGTCTCGGCCGCGGCCACCTCGGCCACCGTCTACGCGGCCAGCGGCGGCAACGCCGCCTGCCAGAACTCCTCGGGAACCTACCTCTCGGCGAACGGTACTGGCGCGTACGTCAGCGCACCCTCGGGCGGGCAGGTCCTCGCCGGTGTCAGCTCCGGCCCCTACATGTGGGCCCGCGCCGGCGACATGGACATCCAGGGCGACGCCAAGCTGTGGCTGCTCGGCACCACCGTCGAGCTGGGCAGCGGCGGCGGCGGCGAGCACGTCAAGTCGCTGACGATCTACAACAACACCTCGACGTTCTCGGCCAATGTCGGCATCGCCACTACGCCGATCGGCACGCTGTGGCGGCTGACGAGCTCGGCCCGGTACAAGACCGCGATCACCCCAGCCGACCTGCCACTCGACGGCCTCCGCGCGCTGGCCCCGGTCACCTACTACGACCGGTCTCAGGCCGAAGAGGCGGGCGGCACCGAGGGGCTCAGTCAGCAGCTCGGCCTGATCGCCGAGCAGGTCCACGCGATTCCCGGCGTCGGCCCGCTGCTGGTCGAGTGCAACGACGACGGCGACCCCGAGTCGATCAACTATGACCGGGTGGCGGTCGCGCTGCTCCCCTGGCTGCGTGACCTCGAGCAGCGGGTCAGGGCGATCGAGGGCGGCAAGCCGCTGCCGGCGCCCAGGCCGGTGCCCCGCCGGATCCTCGACCTGTCCAGGGCGCCCCGCCCCAGGGTGTCCGCCACACCGATGCAACCAACCCGGGAGAAGACCTCATGACCGAGAACGCATCCGTTCCCTTCGAAGCCGTCCTGGCCAAGCTGCGCGCGCGGATCGCCGAGGACGCCACGACGATCGCCGTGCTGCAGGCTCGGATCGACGAACTCACTGCGCCCCCAGCGCCAGCGCCAGACCTCCAGGCGTGAGGATCTCGACGGCCGACCTGGTCGCCCAGTATCGGCGGGCGGTGGTCGAGTGGCCGTGGGTGTCCGCGGTCGAGCGGGCCGCCGCGCTGCCACCGATGCTGCTGTGGGCGGTCGGGTCCAGGGAGACCAACCTCCGCAACGTCGTCGGCGACGGCGGGCATGGTGTCGGGATCTGGCAGCGCGACCGCCGCGCCCACGTCCTGCCCGGCAGCGTCGACTGGTACCTCGGGCATCCGCGGCGGCAGGCCGACGATGCTGCGGCGCTCTTGGCCGACCTGCGCCGCGACCTCGGCACGTGGCCGCGGGCGATCGCCGCGTACAACGCCGGCCCGGCCGCGGTCCGTGCCGCGATGCGCGCCGGGGTCGACCCGGACACGCGGACCACGGGCGGCGACTACGCCGCCGATGTCGAGTCGCGCCAGTTGCGGCTGCTCGTGGCGACCGGGCACCCGGCCGCCCAGACCACTGGAGGCACGATGCCGTCGCAGGCGATGCTGTCCGCTCACTTCTCGGCCGGCGAGATGGCGTGCCGGCACTGCGGGGAGGTGCGGGCGCTGCCCGAGCTCCTGGAGGGCCTGGAGCGGCTGCGCAGCGCCCACTACGCCACGACGGGGCTGGTGGTCGTGTCGGCCTACCGGTGCCGCACCCACAATGCCGCGGTCGGCGGTGCGGCGGTCTCGCAGCATCGGTACGGGGCAGCCGCGGACGTCCCGATGGTGGCCACCCTGGACCAGGTCCAGGCCCTCGGAGTGTTTTCCGGGATCGGCTGGCAGTGGGTGGGCCGCCTCGGCCGCCGGCGGCGGCTGGTCCGGCATGTCGACGTCCGGCACGCATCACCGGTCAACCCGACCAGCGGCAGCGTGGCCCGGCCCAGTACGTGGCAGTACGCATGAGCACGGCAGTGAGCACGGGGGCGAGCATCCACCACCTGGCCGGAGCGGCCAGGCCACACCCCCGAGGAGCAGCGTTGCCCGAGACCGCCGACCACAAGCTCGACCGCGCGCTCGAGATGCTCACCGATGTCCGTGTTGACATCGGTCGGATCGCCGAGCGGCAGGCCGCGCTGGCCGACCAGACCGCGGGCAACGCGCGAGGGCTGGACGAGCTGACCGCGAAGCACCGAGAGGACGTCCGCGCAGTGTGGCGGGCGATCGACGAGCTGCGGGCTCGGCCCGCCGGGCTGACCGGCAAGGCACTGCTGGCTGGGGCTGGCGCGCTGGTCGCGCTGGTCGTCGGGCTGGTCCAGATCCTCACCCACATCACGATCCAGCACTAATCACATCAGCTATTCGGAGGAGCGCGCGAGCATGGGCACCTCGATCATCCGTACCGTCACGTCGTACGTGGTCGGCTGGCTGCTGTCGCTGGCCATCGTCCAGCAGGTCGGCCTGTCCGAGGAGCAGCTCACCTGGCTGGTCCTGGCCGCCGTCACCGGCGCCAGCACCATCATCGGCAGCGCGTGGTACATGGCCGTACGCGCCGCCGAGCGGCGCTGGCCATGGGTCGGCTGGCTCATCGGCCGACCGACCCAACCGACCTACGAGCCGAGGCACTCGGCATGAGCGCGCCCACGGTCACCACGCGGGTCGTCTCCACCAAACCTGACGGCACTGTCGTCATCGAGACCACCATCACCCCCGCCACCACCCCGACCCCACCGCCGACCCC
>ERZ761595.101-NODE-101-length-17392-cov-666.744650_pt1 | contig 17392 bp, 29 predicted proteins | sample MGYA00511035_ERZ761595 | MGnify/ENA primary metagenome ERZ761595 (study PRJEB28899, sample SAMN03785553) | bioreactor sludge metagenome | biome: EBPR Sludge; feature: EBPR Bioreactor; material: 0.22µm filtered reactor supernatant | place: Saint Lucia: Queensland...
GTTTGCTCGGGCACGTTGACGGTCACTTGAGGCGCGGTGACGGTGATGTTGGGCGCGGGGGCGGTTTGCTCGGGCACGTTGACGGTCACTTGAGGCGCGGTGACGGTGATGTTGGGCGGGGGCGGCTCTGGAACATGAACGGTGACCTGGACCGGCGGTTCAGCTCGATTCCGAGCCGACAGCGCCGGATTCTCGCCCTCGCCCAGCCCCCTCGCCTTAAAGGCGGCTTCGGCGAGCGATTCGACCAGGGCCTTGGGGTCCATCTGATCGAGCAGCGCGGGCAAGTCGGCCAAGAATTCCTCGAACGAGCCGGCGCGCTCCGCCAGCCGCCGGATCGGGTCGACGGCCGGCGCGACCAGCGGCTCCCAGTCCCCCAGCGCGTCGGCGGCCAGTTGATCGATCTCGTCGGACACCACCGGCGCGGCGCGGTTGCGCGCCCGGTTCAAGGCGGGCGGCGGCTCCGGCGGCGCGGCGGGTTTCGGCGCGCCCAGCAGCTTGCCTTTGGGGTCGGGATCGGGCAGCCCCCACTTGTCGCGGATGACGGACTGCTCGACTTCCAGCCCCAGCGGCACCATTTCCTTGAGCATGTTGACCAGACCCGCCAAATCTTCCTGGTCGGGCACTCGCAAGCGGATCGCCGGATAGGCGGCTTGCGGGCCGTAGTTGAGGTCGACAAACGGGAGGACGAGCTGCTCGTTGACGGTGTTTTCCAGCTCCTCGCCATCGGATTCCAGGATATCGCGGCGCACGTCGGAGGCGTGTCGGTCGCCGCCGAGCTTGCCGGGCGTGCTGTCGGCGGCGTCGGAGCGCCCCAGCACCGCTTTGCTGATCAGCTTGTCCAGCCGGTCCGCCAGCCGCTCGAACAGATCGGCCCCGCCCGCGCCGGACCCGGCCGCCTGGAAGTCGATGCGCATCGACTCCGGCAACACGGCGGCGGCGTCCGAGCCGAGCCCGGCCACGGCGGCCATCAGGGTGTTGATGGAGGCTTTCGCCTCGGCGCTGGGATCGGTCAGCAGCCGGTCGGGATACCGGCCGAGCCGCAGCGGCATCCCGAACACTTCGGCGAAGGCCAGCCAGTCCTCCAGCGTGAAGGTCGAACACATGTACGACGCGCACGCGAGCCGGGCCAGGCCGTTGCGGATCGGCAATCCCATTTTTAGGGACGGTTCGTGGACCACGAACCGCCAGGGCGGCAAAGGCAGCCCGTCGAACGGCGCGGAGTCGTCCAACAGCCGCAGCTCGCGGCCGGTGGCTTGATCGTAGGCGAAATAACGGGGGTCGCGCCAGACGTAGGCCCGCTCCAGGCGCGAGCGGTCGCGCGGCGCCCAAGGGGCGCGCTCGGTGTCCCAGCGGATTTCGACGGCGGAATAGCCCTTGCCCAACCCGTCCAGCAAGGCGGCGAGCAACCGGCCGAAGGCGGGCGTTTTGATCAGATGGGTTTCCACCTGGTCCCGCAACTCCACATCGCGGGGGTCGTCGCTGGCCGATTCGACCGTGCGCTGGAGCCCGGTGACGGCGCGCTTGCGGGTGCCGAGCACCCCGGCGTAGTGCGGGCTGCGCTCCTCCATTTCCTCGGCCAGCGTCAAATACGCTTGCGCCTCGCCCGCGTCGGCCGCGCGCAAGATGCCCGCCAGGCGCGCGGGGGTGAGGCCCATCGCCACCGCGTCGGCGAGGCGGCGGCGCACGCCGGCCAGGGTGACGGCGGCGATCTCGCGGCTCAGGTCGTCGCGGGCGATGGGGCGGCCGTCCGGGCCGAGAATGCGGGGCATTTAGAGACCGCCTCGCCGGAAGCCGTGCCGGCTGAAAAAGTGGCCCACCCGCTCCAGCACGCCGCGCTCGCGCGCATCCGGGCGGCGCGGGACGGGGCGATAGTCGTAAACGGCCTCCGGCTGCTGGCTGGCGTAATAGGCGAGCGCCAGCGCGATGGCGGTGTCGGCGTGGCGGGGCTTGCCGTCCGTCCCCTTCCCCTCAAAGCCTTCGGGGATGCGGGCGACGCCGCGCACCAGCCGGATCGCCCGCAAGTCCTCGCGCACGTCGGCATCGCGCGGGATCAGGATCGCGGCGTCTTGGAAGGCGGCTTGGAACGCGGGCATGTTCGAGCGGTACCATTCTTCGGTCAGCATCACCGGTTCGATGCGGGCCAGACCGTATTTCTGCCAGGCTTCCTCGGCCAGCTGCTGGCCGTTGCCGCGCGCGTCGTGCGCGCCCTTGATGAAGCGCGGCAGCCGGTCTACCAGGTAGTGGAGGATTTGCTGCTGCTGGCGGAACGGGACGTTGCGCAGCTCGATCAAAAACGGGCAGCGCCGGCGCAGGTCCGGTTCCAGCGCCAGCGGCGCGATGGCCGACAGGTGGACGCTGCGCCCGAAATCCATCCCGTAATAGTGCGTTAAACGGGGGTTCAAGCGCGCGATGCACGGCGCGAGGCGCGCGTCGATCCACTCCTGGCACTCCCGCTGACGCCAGCCCTCCGGCCGCGCGGCGAAGTCGTCGGCGCAGCGCCAGCGCAGCACCGGCGCATCGCCGGTCCGCGCCTCGATCAGCGCGCCGGAGAGGAACGCGCCTTCGCCGCTGGCGGGGATGACATCCAGTTCCTCGGCGGCGTTGGCCCGGTAGCGCCGGTAGGTTTCTTCGACGAACCGGGCCTCGGCCTCGGGGCTCCAGGCGTGACCGAGCCTGGCGCACACCCGCCGGTACAGCCCGTCGGCCACGGCCTGGCGGAATTCGATGCGGTGGACGCCGGTTTCGCCGAGCCGGCCGGCGCGGGCGTCGTTGACCAGCTGGTTGAAGGCGTTTTCCGCGCCGTTGTGGGTGGAGATCACCCGCACCGCGCCGCCCCAGATCAACAGGGCCAGCGCCGCTTTAAGCAGTTCGTCGAGCCGGTCGTGGTGCGCGGCTTCGTCGATGACCACCACGCCCTGCTTGCCGCGCAGGTTGGTCGGCCGGCTGGACAGGGCCACGATCCTGAAGCCGCTGGGAAAGTGAATCGAGTAGGTGAGGATGTCGCGGTCGCGCTCGCCGGGGTCGGGCCAGATACTTTTTTCGATCTCGCCGGCGGCGTAGTCGAAGGCCCGCGCCCACTGCGCGCAGGCCAGAATATATTCCAGGGTCATATCCTGGTTGTAGGCGATGTAATAAACGTTTTGGCCGCCGGCCTCGCGGGCGCTGGCGGCGGTGAGCACGTCGTCGGCGGCTTCGGCCCAGGTCAAACCGGTGCGGCGGGATTTTTCGCCGATCTTGAACGGCCGCCGGTCGGCGAGCCAGCGCTGCTGGTAGGGCAACAGCACCGGCGGGACGGCGGCGGGCGCGGCGCTCACCCGGCGATCCCCAGGATTTCGCGGCGGATTTCGGCGGCGGTTTCCGCGCGCAGGCCGCTTTTTTGGGCGATTTTATCGACCGCCTCGGCGGCGGCGGCGGCGCGGGCGCGCAGTTCCTCGGTCCATTTTTGGCGGTTGACGGCCGCGCGGCTCAGGCGGGACTGGGTGAGCGAGAGCGACGCGATCAGCTTGATTTGCGCGCTCAGATCGCCGCTTTCGGCGTCGAAGTCCTGAATGTTGCTCACCACCTCGCTGATCATGTCGCGCAGGGTGATGGCGTTGAACTTGTCCAGGGCGTTTTCGGCGTCGTCGGGCATCTGGATGAGCATGTTTTGCGCCATCGCCAGCCGGTCGCGGACTTTTTGGAAGTCGCGCTTGAGCTTGACGCCGTGCTTTTGCAACACGGCGACGCTGATCTCGTAACCGTGAAAAAGGAGCCAGGACTTGAGCGCGTGATAGCCGCCGAAGCCGTTTTTGACCAGGCGGTCGTCCAGCTCGCGGCGCAGGGCTTCCGGCAGCAGATCGACTTTGCGCGGGGGCGGCATTAAGGCGCTCTCCCGCTGACCGGGTCTTCGCGCCGGAACTTGCGCGCGTCGACGATTCGCTCGATCTTTTCGATGGCCTCGCGCAGCGGCTTGAGCGCCCGCTCCAGATCGTCCTGCGAGACGTAGCTCATGGCCTTTTCTTGGATGGCGACGAAGCTGATCTGCAAGGCGCGCAGGCGGTCGAACTCCTTTTCTTCGTGCTCCATGTGCCGGTTCAAAAGATCGGTCCACGCGGTTTGCCACGTCTTGCGTTCGGCCTCTTCCCGCTTCGCGCGCTCCTCTTGCTTTTCTTCGATCCGCTGCATCTGCCGCCACAAGAACCCGGCGACGGCGACATTGATGGTGAGGATGGTCCCGAGCAGCCAGGCCAGTTCGATTTGCACGGTCATGGCGGGTCTCCCAGCAGGGCGCGCAGTTCGGCGCTTTCCCGCGCGCGCAGGCGCTCGCGCGCCGCCAGCCGGAGGTAGGCGTCGTCCGACAGGCAGCGCAGTTCGGCGGCGGTCACGGTCGGCAGCGCGGGCTTTTCCGGGATCAGCGCGGCCGGTATCGGCCGGTACTCGATCCGGGGCGCGCCGCAGCCGGCCAGCGCGAGACCTAACAGCACCGGCGGGAAGCGCGTCATTCGGCCTTCTCGAAGTCGTCGCGCCGGCCGGGCCGCGCGGGCGGCTGTTCGGCGTAGCGCTTTTGGGTTTCGCGAAGCTTGCGCAGGGCGGTTTCGACCAGCTGTTTTTCGGCGTCTAGCCGGGCGTCGCGCCCGCGCCGCTCGCGCCGTTCGCGCCAGGCGTTCTTGGCGCCGAGCCAGGCGATCAAGCCCATGCCCAGCGTCGCCGCGCCGCCGATGAACCAGTTCAAAAGCCCGTCAAACATCGCTGTCCCTCCTGTCGATCCATTCGCGGCCGAGCCAGACCGCCAGCAACGCCGCCGTGGCCGCCGCGTAGTCGACCGGCGACACCGCCGCTCCGTAAGGCCCAAACCCGACCGGCGGGCCGAAGCTGTCCAGGATGAATTTGGCGGTGACCAGCAGCCAGCTGACGCCGACGAGCGCCAGCGTGCGGCTTTCTCGACCCCGCGCGTCGCGCGGGCGCAGCAGGCTTCCCCAGCCGACCCCACCCGCGCCGCTCATGGCATCGCCCCCGTGATCCGTTCGAGCACCCGGCAGACGCTGGCCAGCGCCAGCGCCTGCTGGAACGCGAGGGCGGCTAGAAATCCCGGCTGAACTCCGGGGCGGTCGGCGGCTCGGGCGCGGTCACGTCGACCAGCACCGGGGTTTCGATCACGGCCAAGTCCGAGCGGTTGCCGGCGCCGTCGATGGCGGCGACGGCGAACATCACTTCACCTTCGACGCCGGGCAAGCCGTCGATGGGCAACGACACTTCGGTGACGTTGCCGACATCCGCCGAGGCGCTGTCGTAGGTGGGAGGGTTCCCGTCGGTCGACTGGTAGATGGCGTACCCGACGACATCCGCCGAGGTGCTGGCGGTCCATTTGATTTTGCCTTGCGGCTTTAACAGGGCCATAACGACTCCAAAAAACAATGGTGTCGGCCGCGATTTAAAAAGCGGGGCGGCCGGAAACCCGCGGTGCTTCACTCGGCGATCCACACCCTCGGCGGAGCCTGGGGCGGGGTCCGATCCAAGGCGACGGTATTGCTGTCGGCGGAGCAGGTCCGTCGCGCGTCGCAGGCGCGGGCGACGGCGGTCCCGTCGCCCTGGAGCGCGGGATCGACCGCGATATCGCGCGCGCCGGTGGCGGTCCCGCCGGGGATTTCGGTGATTTTGCAGGCGCTGCCGACGCAGATTTCAAGTTCGAAATAGGCGACTTTCGCGGCCTCCGGATGCGGGTCCCAGGCGAAGGACCACGGGTTGTTGATCGTCTGCGCGCCGGCGGCACCGGCGGCCGACAGCGCGAGGGCCCCCATCACCATCAACCGTTTGGCGTTCATCACAGCAAGTCCGAATCGAGGCAGCCGTACAGGTCCAGCTCCAGTTCGTGGAGCCGGACCGGGCCGAAGTTGAGGTAGCCGGCGATGTCGAGCTGCACTTCGTTCAGCCGGGGGTTGGCGTAAATCGCGCCCGGCGGCGCGGCCCACGGCGCCAGGGCGGCGCGGGCGTCCGCTCGCGCGAGCGCGTCGAGCCGGCGTAGGAAAAGGAGGAACGGCGTCATCGCCGGGAACCCTGCCGGTAGCGGCGGAACAGGGCGTGAGCGTCTTTTTCCGCCGCCGTGAACGCGGCGTGCGCCCCTGCCGGGGCGTCCGGGCCGAACGCTTTGGCGGCGGCGGCATCGAGGGCGGCGGCGCTGATATACAGGGGATGGTCCGGCGATAACCCGTCCGCCCGCGCCCGCGCCCGCAGCTTTTTGGCGAGCTTGGTTTCTTTGCGCCCGCTCACGCCAGCCCTCCGGCGGCGCGGATTTTGTCGACGTAGCCCTGGTTGATCCACTCGCCGCGCTCGGTCATGCGGGGCCGGCCGGCGTTGTAGGCGGCGGCGACGGCTTCATACCCGAGGCGGGCGCTGTGCAAGTGAGCGAGCTTGGCGAGGTAGCGGCAGCCGTGTTCGAGGTTGGTGTCGGGGTCGAGCAGTTCGGTGAGGAACACGCCGTCGAAGCCGATATCGCGGGCGGTCGCGCCCATGATCTGCATCAGGCCGAAGGAGCACGCCCGCAGGCGGGATTCGGTCTGCTCGCTGCACGGGGCGCGGGCGCGGACGGGTTTGGGCGCGACGTAGCGGTCGTAAAACCCCGGCTCGTAGCGCGCCGCCCAGGGGTTGCCGGCGCTTTCCACCCGGACGATGGCGCGGACCAGAGCGACGGGCAGGGCGTGGCGGCGGGCGGCTTGATCGATGCGTTCGGCGTGGTCTTCGAGGGACATGGCGGCTCCGGGTAAGGTGTCCCGGAGCGTGCCATTTCGCGTTGGCGAGGGGCTACTCAGCCGGCTTAAAAGCGCGCTGGAATCAGCTGAACAGGCCGGGTTGGCGGGCGGCGCGCTCGCGCGCGAGGATGTCGTAGACGGTGGCCAGCGCCAGCCCGTATTTGCGGGCGAGCGCGGCGTGGTTGCGGCCGTTGAAGTCGCGCCAGATGGCGGCGTTGCGGCCTTCGCGGTCGGCGGCGCAGCCCTTGGGGATGTAGATCAGCGCGCCGCCGAATTTGAGGCGCACGTCTTCGGCCAGTTCGATGGCCAGGGTTTCGGCCCGCTCGCCGGGGAGGTATTCCAGGGCGCGGGCGAGCGCCAGGCCGGCCAGGTCGGCGAGGATTTCGGGGTATTGCTCGGGGAGGTTTAGATCGGGCATGGCGCGCAACCTCTGGTGGATCGCGCGCCATGATACTACAAGATGTTGCGTCTTGCCCGGTTCAGGGCACCCTGGCTCGGTCCAGGCGGTCCAGCAGGGTTTCGAGCCGGTCCAGCAGCGCGGCGAGCCGGGTTTCGCGGGTTTCGGCGTCGGCCTCTTGGAAGACCCGGACGACTTTGGCTTTGAGGGCGCGCAGGCGGCGGGTTTCGGGGTCGAGATCGATGACGTCGCTCACGGCGCGGCCCTCTCGTCCGGTTCGCTCAGGCCCCAAAACCGCAAGCACTCGCGCAGGCGCTGGCGCTGCTGGCGGGCTTGCTCGCGCCGGGTTTGATGCTCGGCGCGGCGGCGCTGGGCGGCTTTCATCCGCCATTCGGAACGGTCGGCGGTTTGACGGTCGGCATTCATGGCTCAGCCCTCCAGCAGCGAGAGTTGGGGGGATTCGAACACCGGGAGCAGGCCGCAGGCTTCGAGCCGCCGTACGTGACGGCGGGCACGGTCGCGGCTGCGCCCGACCAGCAGGCCGATTTCGCCGTGGGTGAGACCGAGCTTTTTGTAGCGGGCGACTTTGCCCCACAGCGGTTTGAGCTTGAGCAGTTCGGCGTGGCAGGCCGCCAGTTGGGCCTGGAGATCGGCGCACTGCTCTTCGACGTGACGCGGGTCGGGGGAATGCGCCAGCCGATATCGGGCGAAGGCTTTGACCAGGCGTTTTTTGAGGTGGACCGCTTCGTCGGTGTTGCGCACCAGGGTCATCAAAAAGTAGGTCTGGTCTTCGTTGAGGAGATAGAACTTGGTCGGATTTCCGCCACCTTGATGACCATACACAACTTCCGTTTCAAACGGAAGTTGTCCAAACTCCTGAAACTCTTCCAAATAGTTATCCACAAGGGAGCGGGCGTTCTTGTGGGCGACACCCAGTTCGGCAGCGATGAGGCGGGAATCGACGCGGGGTTCGCCGTCAACGAGGGCGAGGGAGATAAGATTGTTAGCCATAACTAACTCCAAGTGACTCTGAAAACCCTAGGCAGTAGGGCGGCCGGGAGGTTCAGAACCGCACTTGGACGGCGGGCGCTATTCGGGTATTCACGCCCCCTCCCGACCGTTGATCGGGGGGCACAAAAAAACCGCAGGTCTTTCGGGTGCGGGTACCGCCAAGTGAGGAGTTTCTGCGCTCCGAGATCAAGCGTATACCCGCGCGGGGGTGGGGTCAAGCGGATTGCGGTCGGTGCGCTCGACCATTGCCAATTCCTTGGCGGGCTGGCCCCCTTTGGGGTTTTGCTCAAATTTGAGCAAAACCTTAAAGTCTTGATTTTCGATGTGTATCGGATGCACCACCCGTTCCAGCGATCTCGCAGAATGCGGGCGGCGGTTTGGGGATGCGACGGATCTCGACGGCCCCGCACCGCAGGCAGGTGGACACCGACGCCACGCCGTAGACGCCTTGGATCACCATCCAGCGATGCCAGTTCAGACGGCACAAGACTTTTAGCATCCGGCGCGCCTCGGCGGAGCGGTCTTAGCCTCCGTGCGAGCGATGGGATACCGCACCCCCAGCGTGACGACCAGCCACTCCCGGCAGTGTGGGCAGGCGATGCGCGCCTCGAAGACGTTTTCCTTGACGGGCATCGAAAAATTGAGCCGACACGCCGGACAGCGAACATCGGACAACGGTTTAGAGCGGGCTTTCTGCGGTTTGACCTGGCGGATCATCAGTTTTTCCTTTCAGTTTGGCGACCAGCGCTCTAAATTCCGGCGGCGGCGGGACGCGCGTCGGGCGCTGTTCGGTGAGAATTTCGCCGGTTGATTCGTCGATTCGCGCGCCGTTTGGCGTTTCAATCACGCCTGCCGCCGTCGGCGCGCCGGCGCGCCGCATCAGGCCCTGGCGTTCGCCCTCGCGGGCGCGCTCGCGCTCCTCGGCCACCTCTTGGCGCGCGGCCCGTTTTTCGCCGGCGCGCTGGCCCAGGCCGGCGATGATTTCGTACAGGTAGCCGTGGCTTTTGAGCGGGAGCGACAGCTTGTCGCGGTTGTCCAGCATCTGGTCGATGGCGGCTTTCCAGTACTCGACCGGCGCGGGATGCGTCCGGCCGTCGCGCTCGATTTGGGCGGCGCTGACGGCTTCGTTCAGCTCGCCCAACAGCCGGGCGGCGCGGTCCCAGCTCAGGGCGCGCTCGCGCGGGCGGAACAGGCCGAGGTAGCGCAGCAGCCGCTCGCCCAGCCCGGCCGGAAGCCCGAGCGCGGCGGCGACGGCCTCGCGGGCCGAGCGGTCGGCGAGCAGCACTTCCAGGCCGTAACTCGCGCCGCAGCAGGGGCAGGTCAGGCGCACGGCGCTACTCCGGCCAGCCCCAGCATACCAACAGGGCCGCGCCGAGCGGCAGGCCCACGGTCAACCCGATTAAGAAGCCGAACATGGATCGATTTCCTTTTTCGCTTCAAGGCTCGGATCAGCAAACCTAAAAAAGTGCTGTATTTTGCCTTGCAAGTCGACGGCCACGGGATTCAATTTGATAAGGCCGCCTCCGGTGTAATCGCACGGTCCTCCCGCATTCTTGAAAGCCGCCTTGGCGGTAGCTCTATGATCGTCAAGCCAGCGGCCGACACAGGAAAAAGCGACCGCATCTATCGAGGCTCCCGCCGTTTTCCAGTCTCGGACGGCAGCCACATGGCCGCAGCTCGGGCACACGAACCGCCAATCTAGAAAATCTTCGCCAAACAGACGGCGGCCCTCGGCCAACCAAGCGTCGTGGGATAGGGTTTCCATCAAGCGGCCTCCGGTGGGGTGTTCGCGGCTTTGGCTCGCCGCTGTTGGTCGTATTCGAGCGCGGCACGGCCGGCGTCTGTGATACCGCCATGTCGCGAGATGATCAGCCCGCGCCGCAGCAGCGCGCCAATCGTGCCGTTCGCTCCTCCATGCTCTGATCGGCCGCGCAACCCGCGTTTTAGATCGCAACAAGCGGCGGCGTTTTCCAGCATGCGGTACATTGTGGGGCTCAGGCGTTTCATGCGACCTCCGGCGGGGTTTCCGCAGCCTTGGCGAGCCGCCGTTTCTGGTCGTAGGCGAGCGCGGCGACGATTTTATGAAGCTGTTCGGGCGTGCAAAACCGCAGGCTGTCGACCTTGCAGACCCGGCGGGCGATGCCGTCGGCGTAGGCCCAGGCCCGGCCGGCCTCGGCGAGATACGCGCCGATCTTGTAAATCAGCCGCTGGCGGTCTTCGGGCACCGCGCCGGGCCGGCGGTGGCCTTTGCGGCTTTTGACGCGCCAGCCCAGCCGGACGAATTCATCGATCACGGCTTTGCGCTGGCGGGCGTTGAGGCCGGCGGCGCTGTCCTTTCCGGTGACCCGTTCCAGAATGGCGCGGTAGGTGGTTTCGTCCCAGGCCATATCCTTGCGGGCGATGTGGATCAATTTGAGATCGCGGGCTCGGGTGGGGTCTTGCATAAAGCACCTCAATGTGGGGCGCGGGGCGTCGCGGGCAGCGGCCGCCAGTGGGTGATCTCGACGCCGCCTGACGGCACTACGCCCACCAGCCACCATTCGGCGGTTTTGGGGTCGTAATGGCCCATGAACAGACCGTCGGCGTCGGCGGCCAGCACGATCATGTCATCGTCTGGCAAGCGCTCTTGCACGGGTATCCAGCGGGGTTCGAGACTCATAAGCGCTCCAATGGCTGCTCGTCAGGCCCCGGCCGCCACGCCGGGACGACCGCCCCTCCTGGGGCGGTTTCGCGTTAGTCCGGCCGGACGGGCCGGAAGGCTAAATAACGGGTCTCCTTGATGGCGACGCACGCGCGCAAGCTTTCGCTGAGCGGGTGGTCGGGATCGAGCACGACGGCCTTGAATTTTTCGGTGAGGGTGTAGTCGGTGCTGGAGTCCACCAAGTCATCGAAGCGCCCCCCGAGCAGCGCCTTGCAGGTTTCGGGGTCGGTCAGCTTGAAGGTCTGGCGGGAGGCGATGGGAACCCGGCAGACGCCGTCGACCACCAGCACCGCGCCGGGACCCAGGCTGTTGGCCAGCCGGTCGCTGACGGTTTTCAGGCGCGTTTCCAACGCCTCGATCTGGCCCTTGAGGTCGAACCCTTCCAAAGCGAGGGCGATCAGATCAGGGCTGGCGCTGGTGCAGCGGCCGTCGTTTTCGATCCGGCCGGACGGCGCCGGCCCGGTGTGGCGCGAGGGAAGGTCGTCGGTTTTTCCGAAGATATTGAACATGCTGGCGCTCCTTAGAGATTGGAATACCGCGCGGCGGCGGTGACGTGACGGATCAGGTCGCCGGTGCGGCCGGTGGCGGTGGTGGAGTTCGACGCCGCGCAGGCGCGCGACGTAGTCGGTATAAGGCCCGTCGCCGTCCTGGCCGCGACCGACCGCCGCCCAATCGTAGGGGCCGATGCCGGTGTAAAGGGTCGGGTGCGCGCTTTCGGCGTTCAGGCGAACCTCCAAAACCGGCGTGCGGGTGTCGGACAGCATGGGAAGCACCCGCCGCACGGCCTCAAGCTGGTGGTGGAGGCGCTGATTCACGGCCGCGCCTCCCCTTCCCAATGGACGTTATCCGCTCGGCCAACGCCGCGCGCGGGCGCTCTCAAGAGCGTTTGCGCGACCAGCAACAGGCGAAACAGGCGGACGGCCTCTCGCTTGGGGAAGCGAAAGGCCCCGATTTCGAGCCATTCGCCTCGAATGTCCATCAACACGTCGAGCGTGAGCGGTCCGACGACGCCGCGCTGCTCGGCTTCGATGAAGCCCAACACCAGCGGCCTGAGGGGAGCGTTGATTTCAAGCTCCGGTCCGGCCGACCGGACCTCGGGCAGATCGTCGCCCGGCGGCTCTCGGGAAACGGCGGATGCGACTAAAGAGATCGGCTTGGTGAAGTCATGGGGAATCGGGTTCAACTCAATACTCCTTGGGCAATTTGGAATGCGGGCAGCCGGACCGGCAGGCGCGGTAGAGCTTGGCAAACAGCGGGTTGACGAAGGCGGATTGCGCAGGGCGCGCCTGGTTTTCGAGGCATTTGTGCTTGGGCATGTCCTCGGCGACCGGGCAATCGACTTGCCGCTTGAGCAGCGAGCCTTCGACGAGCCCCTGCAAGCGTTCGAGATCGCCCTTGTAAGCGCCTTTCAAGGTTTGATTGACCATGGCCGGCGAAACCCCCAAACGCCGGGCGACGGCGTTTTGCGAGGTTTCGGCGCAGGCTTCGCGCAGCGCCGCCAGCCAGTCCGGCTCCTCAATCATGGCCGTCGGCCTGGAACGGGTAAAAAACGTCCTGGTTTGGGTCGTACACCCCGTCGCCGCCGGTGCGGACGATGGGGGCGCGCGGGCCGGTGTTTCGGGCTAGACGATAAATGGCGTGGCCGCCCGTTTTTCCGCTTTGCTTCGGGCGCGCGATCTGCAAATAGCCCGCTCGCAGCAACGCGCGCAGGTATTTTTGCGCGTTTGACGCGCTGACCTCCGCCGTGGCTTGCGCTTGCTCGATCGACACTTGCTTGAATACACGGACGGTGTTCCAGATACGCTGGCGAGCATCGAGCCCAGAGCGCTGGCGCTGCGTCATTCCCGGCGTGCCAGGCATGTTTCACCGCCCGAAGTGCCATGGCGTCCCTCCCCACTGCGCCGAGTTCACGGAATTCCAGCCTTTGGCTTTCGAGCGGCGCTCGATCTGGGCGAGACCCAGGCGCATCCGCCCCATGCGCCCGCCGGTGGCGTGGAACAGCGCGTCTAACAGGTCTTCCTCAACGCGGACCTCGCACAGCGAATCGGCGACGGTGCGGGCGTCGTCGCGGTCCAGATCGGTGAATTCGACCCACTGGAACACCCGGCGGGCGATCTGTTCGCGCAGCTTGATTTTGCGGTCGATTTTGTCCATCCCGACCATCACGACCGGCATCCGGCTTTTGTCGTGGATCGAGTGCAGGGATTCCAGCATCCGCAGGCTGGTTTGCTGGCCGGGCAGGAACAGGTAATCCAGCTCGTCGATGAACAGCGGCCGGCCGTGCGCGCCCATCTCCTGGATGATTTGCTCTTCCATTTCGGCGGCGCGGGCGCGCGGCTGCTGGCCGATGCCGTTGAGGATGGCGCGCAGCATGGAACTCAGCGACCACGCCGGCGAGGCTTCCACCCAGATGGCGTTGAAGCGGTTCATGAAGTGGGCCAGGGCGGTCGATTTGCCGACGCCGCTGGCCCCGTGGACCAGCACCATCCGCTCGTCGCTGTGACCGGCCAGGGTGACCGACTCCAGCGCGTCGGCGAACCGCGCGATGTTCTTGACAGGCGCAACTTTTGCTCTCATCATTCGCTCCACTTTTTTGATGACCGGTCTCGCGACCGGAACTTGGAACCCGCTGCGTCACCAGCGGGTTTTTTGTTGCCTAGCCGGCGGCGCTTTCGCTGTTCGGGCAGCCGGTTTCGGCGGGGTCTTCCTCGCGCATCAGGTCGCTCTTGACTTCCCAGTAGCGCGGGTACATTTCCAGGTAATCCAGCGCCTTGTGGTTGGCGGTGTTTTTGAGGTACGCGCGGGCGAAGGCGCGGTCCTCCGCCGGCACCTGGGTCAGCGCCCAGCGCCCCCGCAAGATTTGCTCGAAAATCCAGTTGACCCGCGCGAACGGGCTGGCGAAATCCGGCCGTTCGGCGATGCGCTCTCGCTCTCGCTCTTCGCGGGCCATTTGGTCGCGCAGCCGTTCGAGCTGTTCGGGCGGGACGATGGCGGCGGTGCGGGGTTGGCCGGCGTCCAGCGCGCGTTGGGCGCCGATCAGCCCGGCGCTGCCGCACTCCTCGGCGCGCGGCGGGAGGGGGACGATTTTTCGGGCGTCCGACTCGCGATGGTTCAACACCCGTTCGAGCAGATCCTTGGAGCCGGCGGCTTTGGCGTCGGCGCGCAGACCTTCCATTTGTTCCCGCAGGCGTTGCTTCTGGAGCGCTTTGCCGGCGGCGGCCAGCGCTTTGCGGTCGACGCCGGCCAGCTCGGGGCATTCGGCCAGGGCGATGAACTGGCCTTTGCCGTCGAAGGTGTAGAGCCGCCCCAGGTCGCCCTCGGGGTCGAACAGCACCCGGACCCGCTCGCCGACGCAGCGGCCGAGCTCGGGGGCGAGGTAGTCGTAGCCGTTGAGGCGGATGCCGCTGGCTTTGGACACGATGCGCCAGCCGTCGCCGGGCGCTTCGCTCAAGAGCAAGTCGAGGGCCCGCTCGTTGCCGACGGCGCGGACCGGCTGCCGCCAGCCGGCGAGCATTTCGACGGGCCGCTTGCCGGCGAGGGCGCCGTGCGGGCGGCTGTGGTAGCCGGCGACCCAGCGGTCGCAAAACTCTTGTAGCGCTTCGGCGGTCAGGGCCAGTTCGACGGTGCGGTTTTTGACGAACAGGCGGTCGGAAAACTGCTGGCGGGCGCGCAACGCTTCCCGCTCGGCCACGTTGTGCCCCACAAATCCCGGCAAATATTCGAGCAAGTCGTGGCTGAAACTGCGGAAAAAACGCTCGATGAAGGATTTTTGCCACGGCGAAAACGGCTCGGAACACCAGTGATCGACGTCCAGCGCCTGAAAGATGCGCCGGACGTGATTGGAGACGTATTCTTGGCCGTTGTCGGTCTTGGCGATTTCCGGAACCCCCCAGTCCAGCAGCGCGCCGCGCAGCAACGAGGCGACGGCGGTGGCTTTGCTGGTTCGGGAGACGTGCAGGCGCACGCGGCGCGAGTACACGTCGATCACGCCGAGAATACTGTGGCGGCCGTCTTCCAACAGCACGTCCGCCGGGGTGGAATCGAATTCCCACACCTGGTTGAGCCGGACGATGCCGGCGGCGGCGTCGCCCCAGCCGACCATGTATTTGTTTTTCCACTCGTCCGGATTGCGCATCCGGGTGTACAGCTCCGCGTTTTCCGCTTTCCAGCGGTTCAGCCAGCGCTCGACCGTCTTGTGGCCTGGCAGCGGGATCGGCCCGTCGCCGGCGACAGCGGCGGGCAACGCAGCGTAGCGGGCGTTCAGCCAAGCGTGGGCGTGAGCGGGTTGGAGGTGGGGGTGATCGAGCAGCAGGCCGCGCAGGGCGGCGGCGAGCTGCGGGTGCGTCTCGATCACGCCGGTATTTTTTCGGTTGCCGTAATTTCCGGCCAGCCGAGCCAGGCCGGCGCGGCGCAGCTGCTGGCTCCAGCGGTCGAGCTGCTGGTCGCTGAGCCTGGGGTAATCCGCGCGGGCGGGGCTGTCGATCTCGCCCCGGTTCCAGGCGGCGGCGAAGGCGGCGCGATGGATCAGGCCGCCCGGCTTGCGCACGCCGGCGATGGGGGCGTCTTCTTTGGTGTAGCGCTCGAACCGGCGCAGGATTTCCGCTCGGGCGTCCATCCTGGCGCGGGGTTTGCCGGCTAAAGTGGCGGCTTTGGCGTCGCCTTCGGCGCGAGCGGCGGCGACGGCGGCGGGATCTTCTTGGGGCTTTTTTTGATTGCGTACGGATTCAAGCGCGGGCGGAAACGGGGTTTCGGCGAGGAGTTTTTGGGATTCGGCTTTTGCAAGCACAAATTGAATATTGGGGGGATGATCCCCGAAACAGTATTCGAGTCCGCCACCCTTGCCCGCCCGTCTGCGGGTTCTGATCCCCTTGCGAGCAGCCAGTTTGATGAAACCAGGCTTGCTCATGCCATAAGCGTCGGCGCATTCTCGCGCACTATGCCATTCTTCTATCATGATCGATGCCTTTCTGGCCAAATTTGTCGCACCGTTAAACCAAGCCGGCGCGCGATAGCGCTTTCCATCTTTGGATAAGGGGTGTAAACAGCTTTATTAACAGCCTGCCGCGAGACTCCTTCTTCGCGGGCGATTTGGGCATACGAAGTTCCTTTCCTCTCAAGACGATGTTTGATCCAGATCGCTCTGGCTTTCTTCTTTTTATGGGTGGCCTTGGTTGTCATGTAAACAAATATACGACTAATTTATACGATGTCAATATATTTGTGCGAGTTTACGGTTTGAGCTATCCATAAAGTTTTGAATCGAGAGAGAAGAGATGCGAGAAAATCGGGGATAATATGAATAAATATATAAAATACAAATAATTAAAATTATGTAAACTCAAATGACAAACTATAAACAAAGTTTACAGTTTACAGAAGCAAGTTTACAGTTCGCGGATCGTCTGAAAAGCGAAGCGGATGCGTATAAAAACGCTAGTGCTCTCGCACGAGAAGTTGGCGTCGTGGAAGGGACGGTCAGAAAATGGACGAACGGTATTTCACAACCGAAGATTGGCGAAACTGTAGCTTTAGCACGAGCCTTGAGGGTCAACCTGCTTTGGCTAGCCACGGGCGAAGGGCCAAAACACCCTGGAGAGCCTGCTGCTCCCGGTCAAATTGACCTAAAATCCCTACAGTTAGCCTTGGAGATGGTCGAACAGGCGCTGGAAACCCGCCGTCGCGTCACCGATCCCGAAAATAAGGCGCAGATCGTCGCGGCGGTTTATGATTTGTTTGCCGGAAATCAACCTGTTGAAAAAGCAAAGGTTCTAAAACTGATCAAAACGATGGCGTAGGGAGTTATATCGATGAATGACGAGGAGAAAAAGGCGGAAGTCATCCGTTTGTTCGAAGATCTTACGGAACCCGCCCCGCCGCCGTCGCCTCCAACGCCGTCCACCATCACCATCAACGGTGATGGAAATGTGATCGGAAATGGAAATACCGTTGTAAATACAGGTATCTATCGGCCTAAAATTAGGATTGAATACCACCCTGACGAGCGGCATATCGCGCAGGAACAGGCTGCAACGCTCAAACGGCTGGTTGAGGAAATCGTCAATCTTGAAAAGCGGGTCAAGCAACGGCCTAAAGGCTATGGGGTGGTCTGGTCGTCGTTAAATCAACGATTTAAGGTAAATTCCTACGTTCTTATCGCTCGGGATGATTATCCGGCGGCCGAAAAATATTTGAGGATGTGGATAGGACGGCTTTCGTCAGGGAAATCAGCGCACTATAAAGACCCCGATTGGCGAGACCGAAAGCGTCGGTTCATTTTCGCCAATACCAAGGGCGCGTTGGATGGCCGTCGGAGAGCTTATATGCTAGAGCGATTCGCCACTGATCGCTTTAATGCTCTGGATGATGCTCAGGTGGCACAACTCTATCATGCGGTGGCTGGCTGGAAGGCTGACACCGATTCATAATCATTATTCCATGCGTCTTTTATGTTGCGGCTTTTAAAAATCCATCTGTCGCGTCAAAATTTTGACCATTGATTTTATTATTCTTTTTTCTTCTTTTTTCTTCCTTATCCATTAAACCATTTGTCTATTAACA
>ERZ761595.103-NODE-103-length-17304-cov-4.683866_pt1 | contig 17304 bp, 19 predicted proteins | sample MGYA00511035_ERZ761595 | MGnify/ENA primary metagenome ERZ761595 (study PRJEB28899, sample SAMN03785553) | bioreactor sludge metagenome | biome: EBPR Sludge; feature: EBPR Bioreactor; material: 0.22µm filtered reactor supernatant | place: Saint Lucia: Queensland...
CGCCATCGAGACCGACGCCAGCGTCGACGCGGCCAAGGCCGTGCTCACCTCGATCGAGCCTGAAGGCAAGAGCGGCGGACCGGCGTTCTATCGCGCGGTGGCGGCGTCCGGCGGCAACCCGCAGGTGCGCCACGTCACCGCCAGCGACGAGCGGCAGGGCCAGCCCGCCGCCTCGGCCGAGCCGGTCGATCCGGCCGCCCGCTTCCCGACCGTCGCGCGCATGCGCGCCCGGTACGCCACCAACGCCAACACGAAGACCGGAGCACGCTGATCCATGGCACTGCGCCACACCTCCTGGGACGAGCCCAAGGCCGTCTCCGACGTTCTCAAGTTCGAGCTCGGCACCATCAGCCGCGAGGCGATCACCATCGCCTCCGGCCAGGGTGTGCTGCTGGTCGGCACCGTGCTCGGCAAGGCCGCCGGCGGCTCGGCCTCGTCCGCCGCCAAGGGCGGCGGCAACACCGGCAACGGCACGCTGACGCTCGACGCCACCACCCCCGTTCTCGGCACCGCGCGGCCCGGTGTCTACACCGTGCGCTGCGTGGCCGCTGACACCAACGCCGGCACGTTCCGCGTCGAGGCACCCGACGGCACCGTGCTCGGCGATGTTGCGCTCGGCGGCACCTGGTCGGAGCAGATCAAGTTCGCCACCGCCGACGGCGCGACCGACTTCGTGGTCGGCGACGGCTTCGACATCACGGTCACCGCGGTCTCATCGACCTGGAAGAAGTGCGTGCGCACCGCGACCGACGGCAGCCAGGTCGCCGCCGGCGTGCTCCTCGACAAGGTGGACGCGACCAGCGCGGCGCAGGCCGCGATCGCGCTCGTGCGCCTCGCCGAGGTGTCGCGCCTCGGCCTCGTGTTCGACGCCTCGTTCGACAGCGAGGGCAAGAAGGACGCCGCGCTCGCCGATCTCGCCCGCGCGCACCTCATCAGCCGCGCCAGCGCCTGAGCCAGCCTGTGAACCAGTAGGCGCCGCCGGCCCGCCCACGAACCAAGTGGAGCGGTCCGGCGCCGCACTTTCCGATCCCCGCTCTCCCATCAGGAACCTAAACGCCCATGTCAAATCACCTGACCGCAGATCCATTCCTCGATCGCGAGTGGTCGATCGACGAGCTCAGCCACATGATGCTCGAGGTGCCGAACATCTACACGATGATCACGCAGCTCGGCATCTTCGGCGACCCGATTCCACTGCCCAACCGCTACGTCGGCATCGAGATCCAGGGCATGACGCTCAACCTGCTGCAAACCACGCAGTGGGGCGGTCCAGCCACCAAGGGCGCGGTCGGCAAGCGCAAGCGCCACCTGTTCGAGATTCCGCACACCGCGCACGAGGACATGGTGACCGGCGCCGAGCTGCAGGATCTGCGCGCCTTCGGCAGCCGCGCCGCGATGATGTTCGAGGATCTGGTCGGCCGCAAGCTCTCCACCATGGCGATCAAGCACTACCTCACGCACGAGTGGCGCCGCATCGGCGCTCTGAAGGGCGTCATCCTCGATGCCGACGGCAGCACGCTCTACAACCTCTTCACCATCTTCGGTGTGACGCAGGAGGAGGTGGATTTCTCGACCGGCGGCTGGAACCAGAACCTGCGCGACACCGACCGCTACCTGGAGACCAACCTCAACGGCGACCGGATGACGGGCACCGCCTACATCTGCTCGACGCAGTTCATGGACGCCCTGCTCGAGGACACCGACATCAAGGCCTCGTATAACGCGGCCGCTGCGATGATGCGCCAGAATCCGAACATCGACGACGTGCGCAAGATGTTCATTCATCAGAATAAGGTGTTCATGGAGTACAACGCGACGTTCCCGGTACTGAACGCCGACGGCACGTCGACGACGGTCAAGGCGGTGGAGGACGGCGAGGCGATCATCTTCCCGCTCGGAACCATCGACTCGGCGGCATGCTACGCATCGCCGGCCGACTTCATCGACACCGTCAACACGCCTGGCCTCCTGATGTACGCCCGTGAGCGCTTCGCCGGTCAGGCCGGTGGATCGGACGGGTACAACCGCAATCGCGAGTTCCACACGCAATCGAATTTCCTGCCGCTGTGGCGGCGGCCGAAGCTGCTGGTGAAGGGCTCGATCAACTGAGCCTGAGCCGGCTGCTCTGAAAGCCGCGACATCGAGGCGCCGGCAAGCGTCGCAAGCACGCGCGCCGGCGCCGGCACGATTCATGAGGGAATAGACGATGACGGTTGCGATCACATTCGACCGCGCGTGGGAGTATCAGGAGACGCCGCGGCCCAGCCGCATGCGGCTGATCCCGGCCGGCTGGTCGGGCCAGCTCGACGCCGAGATCGCCGCTGCCGCGATCGCCGACGGTGTCGCGACGCTGCGCACGGCCATGACGCCAGACATCGCCCGCCGCGTCGCCTTCTACCGGCGCGTGCGCGATCTGGTGGCATCCGGCCTCAAGCTCGAGGCCGCCATCGATGCGGCCTACGCCGAGGAGCAGGAGGCGGCCGCGAAGGCGGCCGAGGTGCCCGCTGGCGAGACACCAGCGCCCGCGAAGCCCAAGGCGCGCAAGGCGTCCGCCTGATGACCTCCGCCTTCGCCGCGCTCGAGAACGCGGCCTGGAGCGCCTGGGACCGCGTCATGGGCGAGGAGTTCGAGCACCGGCCCTACGTCGCGGCGCCAGGCGGCGGCGCACGCACGGCCGACGGCACGCGCGCGATCCGCACGCTCGCCTGCGTGCTCGAGATCCGCGAGCACCGCGCCACCGAGTTCGGCACCGAGGCGCGCGGCTCGACGCCGGCGACGATGCAGAAGACGTGGGCGCACATGGACACCACGCAGCTCGGTGCGAGTCCTCGCCCGCAGCGGCACGACCGGCTGGCGCGCACCGCGACCGGCGACGTCTACGAGATCGCGCAGGTCGAGCGCGACGGCGAGGGCCGGCTGAAGCTGCAATTGAAGCACATCGGCAAGGAGGGACCATGAGCCTCGAGCGCACCGCGCTGCGGCTCGGCACCGTCATGGCCCTGACCAACGGCTTTGCATCCCCCTATCCGACGATCGCCGCCAATCGCGTGTTCGACAGCCGCATCGATGCGATCGAGGGCCTCGACACTGGCGCGCTGGCGCCGATGATCATCGTCTACACCGACGAGGACGACGGCGAGAGCCTGTCGGCCAACAACGGCGGCCCGCCGTTCCGCCGCACGGTGAACCTCGTGCTCGAGCTCGCCATCGGCATGGCCGGCGAGACCAACGAGGACGGCAGCGTGCCGCTCGTCCAAATCGCCACCGAGCCCGAGCTCGAGACGATGCTCGATCTCTTCGAGGCGCAGGTCGAACGCATCTTCGCCAACCCGCACGCCACATGGGCGTCGCGTCTGCACACGCTGCTGGTGCGCATCGAGGGCTGGAAGTCGCACCGCTTCGTCGAGCGCGAGGGCCAGGTGCGGCTCGCCGCCCGCCAGATCGTCGCCCGCGTGCTGCTGCCGCAGCCGGCCGAGCCGGCGATCGTCACGGCCGCGCCAGAGGACCCGTCGCCGATCCCGGCGCCGTTGGGTGAGCTGCTGCAGGCGATCGTCGACGCCGACGGGCCATATGCCGCTTCAGCAGCGCAGCTCGCCGATCTTCTCGGCACGCATGGCGGGTTCGCCCCCATCGTGCTCCCCGAATTGCTGCGCCTGCGGCTGATCGAGGCGCGGCAGGCCGAGCTTGACGAGGACGACGTCGCCCGCGGCCCGCGTCCAGACGGCACCGCGCAGGCCGAGTTCTAGCCCCAGAAGGACACAACTGAAATGGCAGCCACCAAGGTCTTGAAGCCGGCGCCGGGCCTGAAGGTCCGCATGCCCGAGCGGCAAATGCGTCACCTCGCCGAAGCCGGCGAGGCGGTCGAACTGGGCGACTATTGGCGCCGGCGTCTCGCCGACGGCGACGTGGTCGAGGTCAAGGGCGCGCCGAAGCGCGCTGGCAGCAGCAAGGCGGAGGGTTGATTCCCATGGCAGGCGTCGTCTTCAACAACATCCCCGGCAACATCCGGGTGCCGTTCTTCTACGCCGAGTTCCAGCCCGGCGGCACGCCCTACGCGCAAAATGCGCGGCTCTTGCTGATCGGGCAGAAGCTCTCGGGCGGATCGGCCACCGCCGAGCAGCCGGTGCTCGTCCGCGACGGCTCCGCGCACGAGCTGTTCGGGCTCGACTCGATGCTCGCCCGCATGTGCGAGACGGCGCGCCGCAACGCGCCGGTGCAGGAGATCTGGGCGCTGCCGCTCGCCGATGCCGGTGCCGGCGTCGCCGCGACGGGCAAGATCAGCGTCGGCGCGCCGTCGCTCACCTACGCGCAGCCGCTCTCGGTCTACATCTCCGGGCGGCGCGTGCGCATTCCCGTGCTCACCTCCGACGCCCGCGCGACGATCGCCTCCAACCTGGTCGCCGCCATCAACGCCGAGCGCGGCCTCGCCGTCACGGCGGCGGTGAACGGCACCAACAGCTACGAGGTCGACCTCACCGCGCGCCACAAGGGCACGCTCGGCAACAAGGTCGAGATCGAGAAGGGCCAGATAGCCGAGGACGGCCCGCTCGGGCAGACCGGCTCGCAGTGCGTGCTGACCATCACCGCGATGGCGTCCGGCGCCGGCGATCCAGAGATCGACGCCGCCCTCGTCAACCTCGGCGACGACGAGTTCGACTGGATCGCGATGCCTTATGCGGACGCGACCAACATCGGCCATATGAGCGACGTCATGAACGACGTTTCCGGCCGCTGGTCATGGGCGAAGCAGATCTACGGCCACTGCGTCTGCGTCGCGACCGACACCGTCGGCAACCTGTCGACGCTCGGCAGCGGCCTCAACGATCAACACCTCTCGATCTTCCCGGCGCGCAAATTCCTGTCGCCGCCCGAGGAGACCGCCGCCGCGCTCGGCGCGATCGTGGCCGTGCACCTGCAGGGGCCTGGCGCCTCGGCCGAGCTCTCCCGCCCGCTGCAGACGCTGGTGCTCGACGGCATCAAGGGGCCGCGCCTGATCTCCGACCGGCTGACGCTGTCCGACCGCCAGACGCTCTACTACGACGGCATCTCCGGCTATCACGTGCGCCGCGACGGCCAGGTCGCGATCGACCGCATCGTGACGACCTACCAGTCGAACGCCTGGGGCGATCCCGACTGGACCTATCTCGACGTCGAGACCATGGCGCAGGCCATGTACGGCATCCGCTACCTGCGCACCAAGGTCACCTCGACGCACGGGCGCAAGGCGCTGGCCGACACCAACCCAGGCGGCAATCCCGGCATCGTCACCGCCACCGACATCCGCCTGACGCTGATCCACGGCTACCAGGACCTCGTCGCGCTCGGCGTGTTCGAGGGGCCGGACCTGTTCGCGCGCGACATCGTCGTCGAGCGCGACCTCGTGGATGCGAACCGCATCAACGCCTCGCTGCCGCTCGACCACGTCAACCAGCTGCGCATCCTGGCCGCCGCCGCGGTCAACCACATGCAGCGCCGCGAGCCGCGCGATGCCCTCGCCGCGGCTTGATTGGTGGCGCGCGGCGACTCCCCTGCGGGGAGCCGGCCGCCGCGCGCCGTTGCCTTCCGAGCTCAGTATGTAGCCGCGAGCGGCGGCCGGCGCGCCGGAGGCGTGTCGCCGCGAGCCAGCAAAGACAGCACGCGCACAATCAGGAGATCACAACATGGCCAGCCCCAATGCCGGCGGCTTCGTCGAGCTCACCATCAACGGCCGCCGCTACATGCCGGCCGGCGAGATCGAGGTCGAGGAGACGAACTTCGAGGCCGAGGTGCAGAACAACCACGACGGCACCGTCAGCCGCACGCAGAAGCCGGGGCACTACAAGATGAAGCTCACGCTGCGTGATCGCCAAGGGCCCTCGATCGTGCGCGAGATCTACCTCGCCGACCGCATTGACGTCTCCGGCGTCGAGAAGCAGATGGGCCGCACCGTGCTGCTCACCGGCGCGTTCGCGGTCGGCAAGCCGGCGCGCAACACCGCGACCGGCGAGATCACCAACATCGAGTTGGTGAGCGATTCGCTGCAGTACGCCTGACGCGCGCACCGGGCCGCGCGGGGAGTGCGGACCGTTTTCACTCGAGTGGCTCAACAAAAGGGGGAAAGAGCATGTTCAGCACCAATCAACGGGCCGCCGCGCCTGCGCAACCCGCCCCGAACGGGGCGGGCACGCATCCGCTCGGCGCGCTCGCGCAGCCGGACGCCGCCCGCCATCCCGGCGGCGGCGATGCCGTCTCTGTTCGACTGACATCGCCGCTCAAGACGCATCGCGGCGACGTCATGGAGATCGCGCTCCGACAGCCGGTATTGACCGACTATATCGAGATCGGCGACATCGACACTTTCGTCGCCAGCGGTATAGACGCCGCCGGGCAGCCGACCGGCATGGAGGCGAAGACCTCGCACCAGGCGCTGATGGCCTACGCCGTCCGCTTGAGCGGCCACGACACGCATGTGCTCGGCCGCCTGCATCCTGGCGACGCCGGCAATCTGATCCGCGCCGTGCGGCTGCTGGTGCTGCCGTTCTCGCGGGGAAACTCCTCGAGCGGGTCGACGAGCTCGTCTTCGACGTAGGCTTCGACCCGGCATGGATCGCGCGCGCGCCGCTGCATCACATCGTATTCTGGCACCGGCGCGCGTTCGCGTGGCGGCGATCGCAAGCCCGCCTGATCGAGGACCAGCGCGCGTTCGATCAGGCCATCGGCGATGCCGTGAAGCTGCTCCCGGCGAGGTAGGGCCGACATGAGCGTCGATCTTCGCGCCAACGCGATCATCACTGCGGTCGACCGCTTTTCGGGGCCGATGCAGCGCATGGCCGGCGCCGCGCAGGCGATGTCCGGTCGCCTGAACTCGGCATCGTCCCGCTTTGCTGGCCTCGCCAATTCGGCTCTCATGGGGCTCGGCTCCGGCGTCGCCAGCGGGCTGACATTCGCGTCGCAGTACGACATCGACAAGATCCGCACCGGCATCCGCGCCGTCGGGTCGATGACCGGCAGCGAGATGGACGGCATCAACGAGGCCGCATCCCGCTCGGCGCTCGCTTACGGCCACAACCTCAAGGACATGCTGCAGGCCGGCAAGGATCTCGTGCAGGGCGGCCTTGAGGGTGCCGTGCTCGCCGGTGCCTTCGACGTCGTCGGCCAGGCGGCGCGGCGCAACCAAGAGCCGCTCGGGCAGATGGCCGAGAAGCTCATCCAGGCCTCACGCGCGCTCGGCTACAGCCTCGATACCAAGGAGAACGTCGACAAAAACCTGACCAAGGCCGCCGACCTGTTGTCGGTCGCCCCGAACATCTCGACGGATTCCATGTCGGGGTTCTTCACCTTCCTCAAATACTACGCCCCGATCGGCCGCACCCTGAAGCAGACCGAGGCGGAGATGGCGGCGCTCGGCGCCACGATGGCCGACCTCGGCTTCAAGGGCGAGGAAGGCGGCTCGGCGATGCGCACCATCATGGCGCGCCTCGTCACGATGACGCCGAAGGCCCGCGCTGCGTTCCGCGCCGAGGGCGGGAACCTCGAGGGTCTGTTTGAAATGGACTCGTCCAAGCTCGGCGACATGCGCTCGCTGCAGGAGCGCCTCAAGGGCGTTTTCGGCGTGGCCGTCGGCGGGCTGGCGAAGTTCTCCAATCCGTCCAAGTTCAAGGACGTCTCGGACTGGCGCGACAAGCTGACCGCCCACCTCACGAAGCGGCTCGGCATCGGCAAGAACCAGGCGCAGGACCGCAAGACGCTGACGGCGGCTGTCGAGCAGCATATCTCGCGCTCGATCGACAAGATCGACATCGAGAAGGTGTTCGGCGAGCTCGCTCGGCTCGAGACATCGCTTGCGACCGACAGCGAGCTGTTCGGCAAGCAGCGGCTGCAGCAGGGTGCCGGCCTGAAGAGTGCCCTGGACCTCTACCGCCAGAAGCTGGAGATGGCGAAGCGCGAGATGCCCGGCGCGACCGCGCGCGGCGACTTCTTCACGCTGGGTACTCTTTCGACCGAGATCGACCGATTCACGGCGGCGTGGTCGGTGTTTCGCGACAAGGTGTTCAACGCTGGGCCCGAGAGCCTCGTCACGCAGTCCGTCGGCAAGCTGGCCGACGCGCTCGGCGCCCTGTCGCAGGCAGATCCGAACCGCCTTAACCAGATCGCCATCGCCGTCGCCGCGCTCGTTGCGGTGCCCGCCGTCGGCTTGACGCTGTCGGCACTCGGCGCTGGATTTGCGGCGGTCGCGGGCGGGCTCGGCGGCATTGCGGCGGCGTTCGCCGGATCGCCGCTGCTGACCAAGCTGCTGATGGGCGGCGGGCTGCTGGCCCTGTTCGATCTGCCGTCCGCGTTCAACGCGCCCGACAATCTCAAGGCGCTGCCCGATGCGTTCGGGTCCTATCCGAAGGACGTCTCACAGATGCCGATTGCGCAGACGCTGCGCGCAGCGTCGGATCTGATGAAAGAGATCGGCAACGCCGCTGGCGACATCCAGCGCTCGCTGGCGAGCGCCTTCGGCGCCGACGTGTCCGGGTCGCCGTTGCTGGCCGGGCTCAACGCCATCAAGTTCGCGCTCGACGGCATCACCACGTCGATCCGCTACTGGCGCGACAACATGCCGGCGCTGCTGGGTGGCAAAGGCGATTTGAAGCCGCCGGGCGAGGAAGGGAGCTGGTGGCGGGAGTCGTGGAGCCGCTACAACCGCGACGTCATCGGCGGGCTTTCGACGCAGCCGTCGCTCCAACCGCTGGCGCGTACCACCGACGAGCTGCTGCGCTCGCTCAACGTGCAAGTCCAGGGCACCGTCGAGGGCCGCATGCAGCTCGAGGCGACGATCAAGGTCGAGGGCGGCGGCCAGGTCGTCAACCAGCGCACCACGGGCGGCGACGTCAAGGGCACGCTCAACACCGGCGCCACCATGACCGACACAAGGGCGAAGTAACGATGCGGGCGCAGCGCAATCGCATCGGCACGCTGGCGCTGGCCGCGTTCGGCTCCGCGCAGTTCTACGTCGAGAGCGACAAGGTCGAGACCGGCCGCCGCCTCGTCGTGCATCAGTTCCCGCATCGCGACACGCCCTATGTCGAGGACATGGGCCGCGACGCCAACAAGATCTCCGTCACCGCCTACGTCGCCGATGCCGGCGCCGAGGACGCCGCCACCAGCCTGCGCTCCGAGTGCGACGCGCGCGGCCCGAAGCGCCTGCGGCTGCCGCTCGACAGCTTCCTCGTGCACTGCGAGAAGTGCACGCGCGACTTCGCCAAGGACCGGCTCGGCTACATCGCCTTCGCGCTCTCGTTCGTGCGCGACGGCGGCGGCGCCGCGCCGCAACCTGTCGCCTACCTCGCCCGCCTCGTCACGGTCGCCGCGCAAGGAACGGCCGCGCCGCTCACCGCGCTCGCAGATAGCCGCATGCGCACCATCGGCCTGCCGGGCTTCGTCGCCGACGGCGCGGCGGACGCGGTGCAAGCGGCCGCGGCGGCTATCGACGCGGTACGCGCGACGTTGCCGCTCGAGGATAACGCCGCGCCGGCCGTCGCCCGCGCGGTGCAAGATCTGAACGACCGGGCGAGCGAGCTTGCCACCGTCGGCACGGTGCCGAATACGCACGGCAGCCGCTCCTATCTCGCCACGCAGCGCACCGCGTCCGCCGCGCCGCTCGTCGACGCAGTCACGGGCGCGATCGCCGCTGTGCGCGAAGCCGCGACCGACCAGGCCGCGGCCGCGCGCGAGCTGGAGGTGCTGGCCGCCTTCGACATCGAGCCGAGCCGGGCCATCGTCTATACTTCATCGCGTGCGCAGGAGCAGGTCAACGCGTCGACGGTCGCGACCATCGTGCGCGTCGCCGCGCTCGCCGAGCGCGCCGTGGCGCTGACCGAATCCGACATCGCCGACCGCCGCGCCGCGATCGCCGCGCGTGCCACCATCGCCGCCGCGCTCGACGCCGAGCTCGACCGCCTCGGCTCCGGCGACGAGCATGGCGTCTTCGTCGCGCTGAGCGACGTGCGCGGCCGTGTGGCTGAGCATTTCACGCGGCTCTTGGCCGACCTCGCGCCGATCGTCACGGTCGGAGTGCCGGCGACGATGCCGTCGCTGTGGTGGGCGAATGCGCTCTATGGCGACGCGGCCCGCGCTGGCGAGCTCGTCGCGCGCAACCGCGTCATCCATCCTAGCTTCATGCCGCTGCAGATCGAGGCGCTCGCCCGATGAGCGCGCCATGAGCTCGGGCACCGAGCTGGTCACGGTGGCGGCGGCCTCGGGCTTCGCCTTCGCCGGCTGGAAGCGCGTTTCCATCACCGCCGCCATCAAGGAGGCGGCGCGCATGTTCGACGTCGAGACGTCCGAGCGCCCCGGCGAGTTCGCCTTCCCGCCCGGCACGCCGGTCAGCATCCTGGCGACCGGCTCGCTGCTGGTGACGGGCTACGTCAACCGCTACCACTCGTCTGGCGCTGAGAAGACGCACAGCGTGCGGATCCAGGGCCGCGGCAAGGGCCAGGACATCGTCGACTGCTCGGCCGAACTGAAGAACGGCCACGTCAAGGACAAGACGCCCGGCGATCTCGCGCGCGAGCTCGACGTCTACGGCGTCGGCATCGACGACAGGCTCGGCCTGCCGAAGGTGCCGATGCAGCACATCAAGCAGGGCGAGACCGCGTTCCGCTCGATCGAGCGCTACCTGCGGCCGCACGGCGCCACCATGATGGGCCGCGCCGACGGCGGCATCGACATCACCAACGCCTCGGTCGCCCGCCGCGCCGCCGGCGCGCTCGTCGAGGGCGTCAACATCAAGGGCTGGGACGTCACGCTCTCTGACGACGACCGATTCTCGGATTACACGGTGAAGGGCCAGGGCCGGCACGGCACCAAGGCGTCGGATCTGAGGATCAAGGAGCGGGCGCGCGACGGCGGCGTCAAGCGGCGGCGCAACCGCATGCTGGTCGCCGAGGGCGACACCGACAAGCGCCGCGCGCGCAACCGCGCCCGCCACGAGAAGGAGCGCTCGGCCGGCAACGGCACGAAGGCGACGGTCACGGTGCAGGGCTGGCGCGACGCCGGCGGCATGATCTGGGAGCCGAACACCATCGTGTTCGTCGCCTCGCCCATCCTGATGCACCTCGAGCAGGACATGCTGATCGAGCGCATCGAGCTGACGCAGGACAGCGACAGCGGCACGCTGGCGCGGCTCTCCCTCGTCGACCCGCGCGCCTACCGCGGCAAGGGCCAGGACGGCAAGGGCTCGAGCGCCCAATGGAACGACGGCTGGGACGAGGACGGCGAGGCATGATCTACGACGCCGACGGCGACATCGGCCGCAACGTGATGCGCCGCGTCGAGGTGATCGCGGTCGACGACACCGGCCCGATCCAGAAGGTCACCGTCATGGGGCTCGCCGACGAGGTGTTCGATCTGCCGCTGCGCGGCCAGGGTCACGGACTGACCACCGTGCCGCCGGTCGGCTCGATCGGCTACGTGATGATGGCCGGCGGCCGGCCAGACCAGGCGTTCCTGATGGGGCTCGAGCACCCCGAGCAGCGGCCCAACGATCGCCAGCCCGGCGAAAGCATCATGTACGCGACGCCGGGCCAGCGCATCGTCATGGACAAGGACGGCAACACCGCGGAGACGGCGCCCGGCGACCGCAACTTGAGCTCCGGCGGCGACCAGCACGTCACCTCCGGCGGCATCATCTACGTGAATTGCTAATTGCGCGCGATCCGGCCGGCTCGCGGAACGCGAGTCGGATCGCGCAAGGAGAGATTAATGTCCAACGACGCCCGCATCGGCGACGTCACCGACCACGGTGGCGTCATCGTCACCGGCGCCGGCAAGACGATCGTCGAGGGCGTGCCGACCGCGCGCATCGGCGACCTGCACGTCTGCCCGATTCCCGGCCACGGCACCAATCCGATCGTCACCGGCGCCGGCAAGATGGTCGTCGAGGGCGCGCCGACCGCACGCATCGGCGACATGACCGCCTGCGGCGCCACCATCGTCTCAGGCGCCGCGCGCCTAATCATCGGGACCTGACATGGCGAGCAACGCCTCCGCCGGGCTGGTGTCGGCGCTGAAGACGAGCCTCGCCGACGCCGCCGCGCAGTGGTGCGTGCTCGCGGTCGAGGAGAAAACCGGACTCGCCTCGGTGAGCGGCACGGTGACCGTCGGCGAGGGGACGGTCGCCTCGAGCGCGCGCGCCGAGCGGCGCATCACGCTTGCCTCGCCGAAGGTGCGCGTTGCCGCCGACAATCCGGTGCCGCTCAGGCTCGACTACGTCAGCGTCCGCACCGGCGGCGTCTACACGGAAGGGCTGATCGCTGCCAACGGCGTGTGGCTGCGCTCCACCGACGCCGACCTCGACACGGCGGTGCTGGCGCTCGCCACCGCCTACGAGGCGGCCGCCGACACTGCGCTCGCCGCCGCACTCACCGCAGGCCCCGGCACCACGCCAACCGGCGTGATGAGCGCCGATCTCGCCGCCGCGCTGAAGGCGAGCCTCGCCGACGAGGCGGCCGGCTGGGCGGTGCGCTCGCGCTCGGAGGCCGCCGCCGGAGGGACGCGGCAGATCGCCGTCGTGCTCGGCTCACTCGACGTGACGTTCCAGGCGCTCGTCGCCAGCGCGCCCGGCACCCGTATCCCGGCCAATCTCACCTATATGGCGACGACGACGCCCGCCGGCGCTCTCATCGACGCCGCCGTGATCGCCAACGGCGCGGGCCTGCGCATCGTCGATGCGGATCTGCATGCCGCCGTTATGGCGCTCGCCGCCGCCTACCTCGCCGCACAATCGTCCGACATGCAGTCGGCGCTCTAGGACGCCGCACAATGCAGATCATCACCCGCGACAGCGAGGCCTGCGGGGTTGAGCCGCACCTCGCCTGGGATACCATCTGGGTGCAGCGGCTCGACGCCTCCGGCGGCTTCGGCGACTGGGTGCTCGCCGGCGTCGGCGACCAGCCCGACAGCCGCGGCGGCCTCAGAGCCGAGGCGGCGCTGCACACCGCGACGCTGCTGATCCTCTTCACCGATGCGCGCGCGCCGCTCGACGAGACGCTGCCGACGCCAGACGGCGACCGCCGCGGCTGGTGGGGCGACAGCATCCGCCTCGACGACGAGCCCGATGCTCCGCTCGGCTCGCTGATCTGGCTCGAGGTCGAGCGCGCCGTGCTCAACGAGGCGACCGCTACCCGCGTGCTGGCGCGCGCCGCCGACGCGCTCGCCGTGCTCACCGAGCAGGGCGCCGTCGCGCGCACCGAGATCGCAACCGAGGTCGATCGCGGCGCCGGCCTTCTGGCGCTGCACGTCGCGCACTTCGGGCACGACGGCGCCAGCATCTACGCGCAGCGCTTCGCCGTGCTGTGGAACCAGACCCTGCGCAACGCGCCGATGAACTTCGGCGACCGCACCACGGCGCTGGCTTGAGCACACGCCAGACAACAGGAATCATCCGCCCATGCCATTCGCCGTGCCGACACTGGAGGATCTTGTCAAGCGTGCCGCCCGCGCGTTCCGCGCCAACCTCAAGGGGTCGGATGCGATGCTCTGGCCCAACAACGTCGCCACATCGTCCAAGGTGATCGGCGGCGCGGTGTGGGAGCCGTTCTCGTTCCTCGAGTACATCTCGCGCCAGATCTTCGCCGCCACCGCCGACCAGCGGTTCCTTGAGCGCCACGCCTACGACTTCGGGTTGTCGCGCCTGCCGGCGACGTTCGCCTCCGGCACGGTGCAGCTCAACGGCGATGCCGACATCACTGTGCCAGCCGGCCTCGAGCTGGAGCGCGGCGACGGCCTCGTCTACGTCATCACACGCGGCGGCCGCACCAGCGACGAGGGGCTGCTCGATGTCGCCGTGCGCTGCCAGACGGCAGGCCGCACCGGCAACGCGCTGCCCGGTGTCGCCATGACGCTGCGCGAGCCCTTCGCGCGCATTGAGCCAGATGGCGAGGTGGCGGCGTCCGGCATCGGCGGCGGCGCGGACGTCGAGAGCGACGCCTCGCTGCGCGCCCGCGTACTGTTCCGCAAGCGCATGCCGCCGCACGGCGGCGCCGCCCACGATTACGTCGCCTGGGCGCGCGAGATCAACGGCGTGACGCGGGTGTTCGTCGATCCCGTCACCTCAACCAACGCCCGCACCACGATCGGCGTGTGGGTTCTCATGGACGGCACCTATACCAACGGCATTCCGCTCGAAGCTGACGTCGACCGCGTCGCCGCCTACATCGACACGGTGCGCCCGGCGGGTGCGCTGGTCGACGTGATGGCGCCATCGGCGACGCCGGTCGCGATCACGATCACCGGCCTCTCGCCCGACACGAGCGCGGTGCGCGACGCGGTGCGCGCCGAGCTCGCCGACCTCTTCCAGCGCGCCCGCGTCTCGACGCTGACCGACCCGTTCCAGATGTTCAGGTCGAAGATCGTCGAGGCGATCTCGGCCGCCACCGGCGAGGACCATCACACGGTCACCGTGCCGGCCGGTGACACAACAGCGGCCGCGGGCCAGCTTCTCACGCTCGGTGCGGTGACATTCGCATGACGATTCATGGCCCCTGCGACTGGACGAGCGCCGACACCTTCCGCTGCCCATCGAAGATCGAGCTGTTCGAGCAGATCATGCGGCTCCTGCCGCGCGGGCGCGCCTGGCAGACGCACAGCCACGTCGCCGACGTGTTCCAGCGCTCGGGCGGCGACGCGCAGCACGGCACCTATGAGCTCGGCGGCGCGCTGGGCGTCGCCGCGGAATCCTGGGTCGACCGGCTCACTGGCCTGCAGCGCTACTGGCTGAGCCTCGCCGAGGTGCTCGAGCACCTGCACGAGCGGGCCTGCAGGCTCGTCGAGGAGATGTTCTGCGCGACGACGGCCGAGATCAAGTCAGAATGGGGCTTCGAGTATGGCTTTCCCGATGCCTGCGAGCCGTGGGACACGCTGTGCGAGAAGGTTGCGGCCCAAGGCGGGTCGACCTGCGCGTATCTCGCGAGCCTCGCCGCCCGCGTCGGCTACGAGGTCGAGTGCGTCGAGTGCCGGGCGGCCAACCGCGCGCGATGCATGGTCGCCGGCTGCACCACGCTGTGCGGCTGCCAGCAGAACGTCATCCGCATCCGCATCAAAGGGCTGATGGCGGCGGCCGCGGCGACGCCGACGCCGTTCAAGGCTGGTGCGCTCGTCGCCGGCTGCACGCCGCCCTGCGCGCCGGATGCGGCGCCAGCCGATCCGCCGGCCGCCGTCGTCTGTCTCATCGAGCGGTTCAAGCCGGCCCACGTCAAAGCAATCTATGAGGTAGTCTGACCATGCCGCTCAACATCCTTGGCCCGTTCGGCGCCGGCGTTAACCCGACGACGACGCGGCCGACGCCCGCGACCTCCGGCAGCGGGCAGGATACCTGGTTTCGCGACTGCGTCGACGGCGACGAGACGACCGGCACCAAGGTGATGTCGGATTGGCTCAACAAGATGGCCGCTCAGCTTCGCCGCGCGATCCGCGGCATGGGTGTTACCGAGGCCGAGCTCGACGACGACATGCTTCTGAAGGCGATCCAGCGGGCGGAGGCCGTGCTCGCCAACGTCGGCGGTGCGGTCGAGGTCTACAAGGGCGAGAACGGTGACGGCGAGCACGAGCTCTATACGCTCTATGCCGGCGCCGGCATCACGCTCACACTCGACGCCGAAAACGAGCGCATCGTGGTCGCGGCAAGCGGCGGCGCGGCGACCCACGTCTCGATCGGCACGGGCGTGGACGTCTACGCCGGCGTCAACGGCGACGGCCAGCACGAATACCGCTCGCTCGCCGGCGCCGGCGGCATCGACGTTGCGGCCGATGAGGACGGTAACATCACCATCTCCGGCACGAGCACGCCAGGCTCCGGCGATCTCATCATCCGCCAGCGCACCCTCGCCAGCACGGGCTCCGACAGCACCGCCAACCAGACGCTGGTGACGGCGTGGAGCGCGACGGTCGATTCCAAGGGCGCCGGCAACACGATCTCGGTCATGGCGCGGCTGCGCGCGGGTTCGGTGACCACGATCGACATTCCGGCGTCGAACGTGCTGCGCATCGAGCTCGACTGGCGCCACTCGGCCGGCGCTTGGGTGAACGTCGACGTGGCGCTCTACAACCCGACGGCATCGGGCGCCGGCGAGCAGGGCAGCGTGGTGCTGATGGCCGACATCACGGTGCCGGCCGGCGCGCCCGACGTCGACTTGCGCATCCGCCACAAGAATCTCGACAGCAACGGCTTCCTGACGACGGCGATCTACGCCGGCTCGAAGATCGAGGTCATCGAGTACCAGGCCGTCGCCTGAGCCGTCCCCACGAGCCTTTAGAGGAGCCGACCGAGCATGACCTGGGGATTCGACGGCGCGCACGGCACCGACGTCAGGCCCGCCCACAAGGAGAGCGTGAGCGATTGGGCCAAGGATCCGTCGACGCCGACGGCGAACGACGGGACTAGGCTCGGCGCGTCGCTGATCAACCGCCTGATCGGCAACATCCGCGCCGCCGCCACGCGCTGGTCGGTGCCGCTCACCGAGGACAGCGACGACGACGTCGGCGACATCGTCGCGGCGGCGATCGCCGCCACGGCGCCGGCAACTCACAATCACGACGATCGCTACTACACCGAATCCGAGGTCGACGACGCGATCGCGCTCAAAGCCCCGCTCGCTTCGCCGACGTTCACCGGCACGCCCGCGGCGCCGACGGCGGCCGGCGGCACCAACACGACGCAGCTCGCCACGACCGCGTTCGTGCAGGCGGCGGTGGCGGCGCTCATCAACTCGGCGCCGGGCGTGCTCGACACGCTCGACGAGATCGCTGCCGCGCTCGGCGACGACGCCAACTTCGCCGCGACGATGACGAGCGCGCTGGCGCTGAAGGCGCCGCTCGCCTCGCCGACGTTCACCGGCACGCCGTCGGCGCCGACGGCGGCGGGCGGCACCAACACGACGCAGCTTGCCACGACCGCGTTCGTCACCGCGGCGATCGCGGCCATCTCCGCCGGCGTCGTCTCGTTCAACTCCCGCACCGGCGCCGTTACTCCGGCGAACGACGACTACGCGGTCGGCAACCTCTCCGCGATCGCGGACGCCACGCTCGTCGGCAACAACACCGGCGGCGCGGCGCGGCCGCTGGCGCTCACTGCCGCGAACGTGCTGACGCTGCTGGCGTTGGCGACCGCGCTCAAGTCGGACGCGACCGCCACACTTACCAAGGGCTACACCGCCACGGCCTACGACGCGGGCACGAAATCTACTGGCACGTTCACGCCAGCCCCTGCCGATGGCAACATGCAGCGTTACGTCAACGGCGGTGCGCACACGCTGGCCGCGCCGACGGCGGCTGGCGACTACA
>ERZ761595.105-NODE-105-length-17075-cov-8.335546_pt1 | contig 17075 bp, 40 predicted proteins | sample MGYA00511035_ERZ761595 | MGnify/ENA primary metagenome ERZ761595 (study PRJEB28899, sample SAMN03785553) | bioreactor sludge metagenome | biome: EBPR Sludge; feature: EBPR Bioreactor; material: 0.22µm filtered reactor supernatant | place: Saint Lucia: Queensland...
GGGGTCACCCCCCAGGGGGTAGGAGTCCTGGGTGTGGTTCGGGTGGGAGTCGGAGGGAGTTGCGTCGGGCTTGGATGCCTGCGGTTCGCTCGAGCTCGGTCTTCACGTTGTGGCAGTTGGTGCAGAGGGTTTCGAGGTTGTTGAGGTGGTCTGTGCCGCCGGCTGCCCGGTTGTGTTTGTGGTCGGCGTGGAGTGTGCCGTCCCCTTTGTGGCCTTGGTGTCCGCAGCGAACGCATTGGTAGTTGTCGCGTCGGAAGCAGGCTTGCTGGAGTTTAGAGGGAACGGATCGGTTGTGGCTGTGGGTTGACCAGGTCACGTGTGGTGTCCCTTGGCGGTAGGTCCGTGGCCGAACACCCTAACGTAGTAGCGGCGCGGATAGTACGTCCATGACGGAGCAGATGCCGCACCTGCATTCGTGTCGGGCCTTCTCGCCTTTGAGGCGGTCCTCTGCTTTCCGCATCTGCCAGCCCTGAACCCAGGCGGCGGGGATGACGACGCACATGATCACCCGGGTGGCGACGATCTCCAGTACAGCCATGACTGTTCCTCGATCCGAGGTTGGCCCCCGACAGACCAGTAGGTAGATGCGTGTTGTTGTCGGCTGTTGTCACTGGCGTTTGTGAGCCGGCGCGGGCACGCTCCGCACCATCCCGGTAGCGGGAAGTCGGTGATACGAAAAACCCCGCCCTAACGAGAGGACGGGGTGGAGGTTTTCAGGTGGCACATCTCGCGCCTACGCGGAGCGTACCACCACACCCTGACCTAAGCGGGTTGCGACGCGCGGCGCCTTCGTTGGTGACCTTTGTGGGCGTCGATCACGTCACCCAGGAGATAGAACTTCGTGCCCGTCTCAGGGTTCATGCTGTCCGGCCTGAGCTTTCCGTGCTTGATCAGCGTCCTCATGCGGCGGGAGTTGAGCCCATCGCAGATGTCCCCCACCTTCCGGGCTACGACGTCGATCGTGGAGAGGGTGACGACTTGCTTGTATGCCGCAGCAACTTTGGCGTCGTCCACACTGATCGTGTCATCGGGTGGCAGATCCACGAGGGTCGTGATGTCTTGCGCGTAGCCCTCGATCTCGTCCGCCCATTCGACACACCCCTCAGTCATGGCGAAGGTGATGATGTGCACGCGTAGCCATCTCGTGAGCACAGAGAGTGCGCGGTCGTCGTAGCCGGCGGGGATTCGCGCCTGCTCAGGCAGGAGTGGGCCAATGAAGCCCGAGCGGTGTGTGTATCCGACGGGCATGTAGTCCAGTCCTCGGGTCTCGCAGACGTGGCGGATCGCGGTAGTGAGAGTGTTCTCCAGCTTGGCTGCGAACTCCTGTGCACCCTCGTGGGCTGGAGCCTTCGCGCGCAGCTTCTTCGGCCTACGGAACGAAGCAAGGTCCCGACGTCCGATGACCGCCCTGCGAGTGAGGGTGTCGGCTAGATCGTCGAGGTGCTTCTCGATCTCAGTCAGGGACTCAACAAGGCGGCGTTGCCCATAGCGGTCGAGGAAGAGTCCGCTTGTGTCGGTCATGCAACAACCCCCCTGTGCGCGAGGTCAAACACTCGATGACAAGGAACGCACCGTGGCGAGTAATGTGATAGATCAGTGCTGTAGGCCGAATTGCGAGACTGATCAAACTTCTGATTCGGGTCCACGTAGTCGTACGACCAATGTGCAGCCTGGCTCCCGCAGTCCACGCAATCGAATCCCCTGGCGGGACCATTCTGGCGACGAAGACGGAAATGCACTCCATCGTACCCAACCTCATCACCGCGCCACGCTTTGTTCCGCGCACCCCTTGCGGCTGGCTTAATCACCACGTGCGGATCGCCATGGCGTTTGATGCGGGCGTAGTGCATCTCGCAGTAGCCGGAACGACGGCCCGAACCATCGCAGCCATCGACGCCACAGCACTCCAATGCTCGGACCCGCTTGCGGCGACCCGCTTCTCCAGCGTCTCCGGATCGGAGCCATCTCGTGTAGTGCATCTTGCACCAGCCGCGACTACTGCTGCCCTTGTCGCATCCGTCAATTGAGCATTTCAGAGTGTTGGCCACACTCATATTCTACCCCACATTTCTGCCGTTTCCTGTTTTGCCGCAACACCTTTCATCTCATGCCGATGAGTGAGTGGATGGCGTTGTCGAAGGTGTTGTGCGCGTCGTGGAACGGGACGTCGTCGGTCACTGGTGGGTCTCCTCGCCGTGGATGGATGTGAGCCAGGATGTGGCGTCGAATGGGTCGTCGGGGATGTGCCACCGTTCGCGGTCGCCGTACCCGTACTCGAGGACGCCGGGGGCTAGCGTGCCGTACTTCTGCACCATCGCGGCAAGGAAGCCCCTGAGGCCGCCGCACGCTCGGATGTCGTGGCGGAGGCGGGATGGTTTCCGGAGTGTGGGTACCCGGTTCACAATGCGGGTCACGGCCATTCACCTTCGTCGTCAGCGCCGTCGATGAGGTCTCGTTCCAGGATGCGTAGTCCTAGCCGTCCGATGCCGAGGGTTCCGTGTGGGGTGGAGTCTGGCGCCGTGTAGCCGGAGTGGTGGGATATTCCGTCGTCCGCGTCGGGGTCGTGGCTCATGTAGGCGTAGGCGAGGAACCAGTCACCGACTACGGGTTCTAGGCCGTCGATGTCGGCGATGTGGGCGCGGATGGCGTCCTCGATGCCGCGGATGGTTTGTTCGCTCATGGGGTCTCCTTGGAACTGCAGTCGAAGCACAGGGGTCGAAAGGTGGGGTGGATGAGCCGTTCGTACCCAACGTCCATGGGTTGCAGGCAGGATGCGCACGGCCAGGAGAGGACGCCGGCGTGGTTGGTGCCCCGCAGTCGCGCCATGCGTGCGTCGTTGTGACGCTGGTACACGGAGGCGGTAGCAAGGTTCGAGTTCGTCACGACGGGTCACCCAGCTCTGCTCGGATCTGCGTGGTGATAGCCCGGTAAGCGTCCACGATCGACTGGCCGACTTGGTCATCAGCGACGGACGACATCTCGGACGCGACGCCCTCCACCCACTCGACGACTTCACGTACTCGCTTCTCGCGGGCTTCGAGTTTCCGCACACGAGACACCAGGGCGAGGATGTCGGCGTCTGCCGTCGTCTGACGAACCCCCGCGTTGGCTCGGGCTTCGATGGCGTCTAGGTCGAGTTCGGTCACTGGTCCTCCTCGAGGCATTCGGGTCCACACGCGCCGATCGGGCGGGTTTTGGTGCACACCCAGCAGTAGGTGGGTGGGGAGGTCGGAAACACGAGCTGGCCGGTCATGGTTCGTCCACCTTGATCCCGACGACGATGGCCGCCTCGACAGCACCCGCACTGACCCCGTTGAGGTAGTCCCACATGTCGTCGAATCCGCGCGCTGAATGCCAGCCCCCCAGCCTCAGTCCGTAGACGGGTATGTTCACGCCGTTGCGGGTGAGTCGAGCGGTGTCGTCGAGGGTGATGCGCAGCGGCACACCGGCGTCAGCGATGACCACTCCGGCTTGCCACCGCAGTTTGTCCATCTCCGACCACTCCGGGTCGAGAGGCGGTTCGATGTGACTGCCGCCCTCGGTGTGGACTCGGGTCACCGTCATCGGTTCGTAGGTGGTCATGGTGTCTCCTGGATGTGGATGGAGCAGGGGCAGGTTTCGTGGGCGGAGTACTTGCACGGGCTACACATGCCGGCGATCTCGGCACGACCACCGCAATGACAGAACGCGCCCTCCACCGTCAACGCGAGGCCGGGCGGCTCACCGAGTTCAGCGATCCTCTTCGAGGCCACCAAATCCACCACCTGTGAGTCGTCGCGGTAACTCACCCCTGTGATCGCATCGAGGACAGCGCGAGTCAGCTTGTCCAGGTCCGGTTTCTTCACAGCGGGTGGTGTGGATCGTTTCGGTGTGGCCTTGGGTCGTGGCATCACGAACTGCAGCTCGATACGCACCGGCCCATCCAGGACAGTCGTGGTGTGCTCCCCAACGGTGAGGGCCACGACAGCCCGCCACGGCCCCACCCGTTTCGAGGACTCAATCAGGATGCCGCGACCCACATGACGTTTCGATCCCTGCGGTGCTGGGATGCCTGGAATCCAGATGGTGGTCATGCGGATCTCCGTCCGTGTGAGCACCTGACGGCCGGTTCGACGGGTATGCCGTCCTCGCCGAGAAGCCAGCCCTCACTGCACCGGGGACAGTCCTTCTCGATGGCTTTTGCGGATCGGTTCGCTTCCTGGATCTCGGCGCGCCGACGCTCGGGTTCCTGCTCGATCCAGACTCTGTGGTTGCGGCAGTGGCGGCAGTTCGGTCCGCGGTCGTCCGCAGGCACATCTGCGTGTGCAGGGCAGCGCGGGTTGTGTGGGTCGAGATTTCCGGGTGGGGGGGTGTTTTCGCGGGCGCCGCTACTTACGTAACCTTCCCCCCCAACTGAACCCTTTAGGGAAGAGGGACAGGGTACAGGGCTTCCCGTTTGCTTGAGCTTTTGCTGTGGCTCTTGCTTCGGTTCTGCTGAAGCAACTGCTGAAGCACTTGCTTCGTTTTTGCTTCGTCTTCGAGACTCTCCGGACCTGACTCCACCCTTGCGACCAGCCTCCATGCGGAGTTTGCGGCGGTTCTCCACCTCCTCCTTGGACATCTGTCTTTCGTCCCACTGGTGGAAGCGAAAACCGGTGCGGTTCTTCGTCCACAACCCCACCGAAACAAGGCGTTCGGCGAGTTCTTCACCACCAAGCGCCGCGACCATCTCGCGGGGCACGAACCCGCCGTTGAGTTGCTTCTGGCACCACGACCCGGCGCGGACCCACATGCCCATCGCGTCGTTGCCGGCGGCAAGGGTCTTGGGGTGAAAGGTCATGTCGTCGTCGACCATGAACCAGGGCATCAGCTCACCTCGAATGCAGGTCCAGGCCGCGCAGTGCAGACCTGGCGACTGTCCGCAGCGCCGAGGTTAACAACACCCGCGAACATCAGATCCAGCATCGACTGACGGTAGGCGTAGAAGTACCCAGGTCGGGCGCAAAGAAGCTGATGGAGTGTCTTCCAGCTTCTGGTGGGGATCGCTCGGCACGCCGACGTGGGGACGGCCAGACCATTGAAGCTGAACACCCAGAAGACGTCCTTGTCCCTCTTCCGCGAGTTGCAGGTCACACAGAGGGTCTGAAGGTTGTCGAGTCTGCTGGTCCCGCCCCGGATCTGAGGGACGATGTGGTCGGGGACCAAGTGTGACGCTGCCCCACAGTGGCGGCATTGGTTGTTGTCTCGGGCGAGCACCTCGGCCTTTCGGCGTTCTGAGACGACTGGCATTAGTCCGCCCCGCTCACTTGTCTAATGGAGAAACTTTGGGGGCTACAATCAGTCATCAGCCCCTCCCTTCTGTGTACTCAGTTGGGGTGGTGGTTAGGCCCCGGCTGGGTGTGTCAGCACCCGTCGGGGTCGTCCTCATTCTACCCTCTGTGTTGCTGTTTTCTGTTTGTGCCGCAACAGGATTCACGTCAACTCCTGTGTTTCGAGGTGCGGCATGGTTTCCCAGCGGATGCGGGTCCAGTGCCAGATGTGGGTGCCGTAGAGGGTTCCGAGGTCGCGGCCGAAGGTGAGCCATCCGTCGGCGCCGGGTGTGTGGCCGTTGGCGTGTTCGCGGTTGAGGATGCGTCGACGGTTGCTGGCGGGCACCAGGTAGCGGGAGTGGTGGCCGTCCCAGCGGATGGGGTCAGTCCCGGTCTGGTGGCCGAACTCGACGACCTGCATCAGATCAGTCATGAGGAGTCCTCGACGTGGGTGAGGCCTCCTGCGATTCGCGGGTTTCGCCAGCCGAGCTGCCACGCGAGTTTCGTTGCGTTGTCGATCTTCGGCTCGTTGATCGACATATCGGCTTCGCTCGCGTACATCTGCGCCAACGCTGCGTTATCCACCCTTGCGATCACGTCGCGAGTGAGCGGGATGCCTCGGTGGTTCACCCACGTTCCACCTTCGAGGTCCGGGACATCGGCCAGCGGGTAGGCAAAAGTGTCGGCGTCGTCGGTGATCTTCATGACGGGTATCCCTTGCCTGTGTGGGCGTTGTGCTCGATTTCGCGCGCGTTCATGCGCTGCTGCCATCGCCAGGCGAGGGTGCCGGCTGCTGCGAGGAGGGCGCAGAGGATGACGGCGGCAATCACGACACACCACCGGCGTCGGTCTTCGTGATCGACAAGTCGATGCCTGCGAACGCTGCTTTGATGTCAGCGAGGCTCATCTCGTCGAATGTGACCCAGCAACTACATACACGGTCGTCCGGGTCGCCGCATTCCCCGCATACGACGTTCGAGCATTCGCTGCACGACGATGGCGTGGGTACCTCGTTTCCGTATCCAGCAACATGGCCGCAACGGAGGCAATGGATGGGGTCGTTAGTCGGATTGTCGCTCATGCTTCACCGCCGATGATGTTGAGGATGTGGCGGGCGAGTGAGGGTCCGCTGTGTCCGCCGTCCTGGTCGACGTCGGCGGCTTGTTCCCGGATGTTGGCGATGACAGCGAGGGCGTCCTCGAATGCAGCCAGCAACACGGGGACGTCCGAACTGGCGAGATCGTGGACCGCGTTCTCGTGATCGCCGTCGTCGCAACGGCATCCGTGCGTGCACCTCGCCAACCGCTCACGGATGTCATCGAGGCTTGTCGGGGCATCGAGACTCAGGTCGGACTTGTCTGTGTGCTTCAGCAGGAGTCGGCGGGCGTCGGCCCGCACATCGTCAGTCATCGGACACCTCCGAGAGGAGCTCCAGGTCCGCCGTGTACCAGGAGCTTTGAGAACCGTCGTTTCGGCGCACCAGTGTGCGGTGGTCCATCACTTCGATGACCACGCCCTGCATGTCGGGTGAGTCCCAGATGAAGACGCGGTCTCCGGGTTTGAAGTCGTCAGTCATTGCGTGTTCCTTTCGGCGAGCATCCGGTCAGCGTCGTAGTCGTCGTACGGGCGGCAGTTGCCCGTCGGGTACAAGCTGAGGCAGGTCGTGGATTTGTCATCGACATGTCGCCATGCGTGACCCGCGACCAGTCCCCGATGGACAAGTTGCCCATACGCTTCAATCTCGCGGAGGCAACGAGTGCAGGAGATGTCAGCCCTTCGCGGTTCGCTGTACGCGAATGCGATTCGCGTTCCGTTGCTGTAGGTCGCTGCGGGTAGTGCGATGACGGTGTAGCCGCTGTCACGGATAGCGGCAACCACATGAGCGGCGTGGAGGGCGGTCGCATCGCGGTCGTAGATTGGCTCCTCCCAGCCGCAGCGACAGGTCGCTAAGCGCATCATCCGCACCCGCTCGTGGTCGGCGATGATCTGTTCGAGGTTGGGGGCGGTCATCGAAGCTCCTCGGCGTCGTCGTCATCAGCGGCGTCGCGGGCATCGATGGCATCGAGGACTCGGGTCGCGATCTCGCCCATCCGCTCGTAGTGGGCGTTTGCGCGTTTACCGTCCTTCGGGTTGACGGCCAGCATGTCGGCCGCCATCTCTGCATGGAAGGCAATGAGTTTCAGGGATTCGATGAAGCCCATGTACGGCTGCACAACCTCGGCGCTGTCCTTCTCGGCGGGATCGCTACTCATCCCGACCACCACCCCGAAGCAGACCAGCAGACATCAACCTCTCGCCAGCCTGACGAAGATTGTCGAGACCCGAACTCGTCTGCGCTACAACACCGCAGTCGGCAAGGATTGAGATGAACTGCTCGATGCGTTGTTCCCGTTCCCGCTCGGCAGACCGCTCTGCCTCAAGATGCTCTGCGTGAGCACGGAGGCAGATCGAGTCCATACTGTCGTTCGGGGCGACCTGGTCGACTATGTGCGCGGCGAAACGCAGATGGTCGGGGTTGGTGGCATCCGGTTCAGGCAGAGGCACTTCTGTTGGGATATCGATGCTCATGGTGTTCCTTCGATGATTTGGGTTTCGTGGCCCGCTGCCTGCAACATGCGGGCCAGCAGGTTGGCGGTGGTCGGGTTGTGGCATACGGTGTGCCGCCACAGACCGTCGAACCACCACACGTAGAGGCGGATCACGACGCACTCCCGAAGTCGAGAGTTGGTTCTGCGAGCCGCGTTCTCAGCGACAGGTCGAGGTACTCGCGACTGAGATCGATACCGACGTACCGGCGCCCATGCCGAGCTGCGGCGAGTCCTGTTGTCCCGGAACCGCTGAACGGGTCGAGGACGGTGCCGTCCGGTTTGCAGCCGGCTTGGATGCAGCGCTCGGCCAGGGCAGTGGGCATGACGGCGAAGTGTGCGCCAGGGAACGGCTGTACTGGAAGGGTCCATACGTCGCCGGGGTTGGCTCCACCCTCGGCCATCTCGCGGGTTTTCATGTTCGGCTTCTGCCCCGGTGCGGCATACGGCTTCCGTGAGCGGCTCGCGGCCGCGACGGTGGTCATAGCGTGAGGCTCGCGAATAGGGTCTAAGTCGAACCAGTAGCGCTTGGATTTTGAGAACAGGAACATGTGCTCGTGTCGGTTTCCCATCCGGTCGCGCACCGACTCGGGCATCCCCGAGGATTTGTGCCAGATGATGTCGTTGCGCAAAATCCAACCGTCATCTTGCAAGGCGAACGCAACACGCCACGGGATGCCCATGAGGTTCTTCTCGGGGAGAAATGTCGGCATCCGCGTCAGCCCCCGCCCCTTGTCACGCTTCCAGTCCTTGCGTAGGTCTTCGCGATCCTGCAAACCGTCTTGGTGCGATGAAGGACGCACTGCCACGCGGGTTGAGTACGTGTCGCCCAGGTTCAGCCAGAGCGTTCCGTCGTCGGCGAGGACCCGCCGCAGCTCGGCAAATAGAGCGCGCATCGTCTCGACGTACTCGGCTGGCGATGCCTCCAACCCGTACTGGCCGGGCTCGCCGTAGTCGCGGAGACCGAAGTAGGGCGGGCTCGTCACGATGCAGTCGACCGATCCGGAATCGAGCTGACGGCAGACGGCCAGCGCGTCGCCGTGGTAGAGGGTGACGAGGTCGTCTTGGTAGTAGGGCTCGGCCATCAGTACACCGCCCCGGTGGTGGTGTCATGGTGGCGGTCGACGATAACCAACCTCCACGGGAGCTCGACGGCCTCCTCGATGTGGTAGTCCCACAGGATTTCGGCAGCGATCCGCGCCCCGAACATGGCGTCGATGGCGTTGAGAGCCCCACCCTTCCGCCGATACCCCTCCCCATGACCGAGGATCTGACCGTTGCGGGACCGGCACCGCCAGCGCCACTCGGTATCGAACGCGACACCGCGCGAGTAGATCTTGTCGACGTACACCTCGATGGTGCCGCGATACCGGGCCGGCGTGGAGTCGAGATCAATCATCACTCGCCCCGTCCTCAAGCAGCGCCCGCAACTCGGCAACCTCAGCCGGATCGGACTCGCCCAACTTCGACAGATACTCAAGGGCTTTCGCTTGATCCTCCGAACTCAACCCACCAGCCTTCACCTTCGCCACAAACGACTCCGGGATCGGCTTGAACGACACCTTCAGCGGCTCCACCACGTACGGTGCTCTCTTGCCGCGGGTGACTGTCAACGGCAGCGTCAGCCGTTTCTCGATGTGCGACATGGCCTTGATACGCACACCACCCACAGCCTGACCACCCCACTGCACCCTGCGGTCGTTGTAGATCGCGAGCTGGCGACCCACATACACAGAGGCGTCCGGCCCCCACGCCTGCACAATCACCCGCCGCATCGACTTACACGGCCGGTACGCGCGGCCCGGGAACTCGGCGAGCTCGAAGTTCACCGGCTGTTCCGCGTTGCCCTTGCTCACTCCGGTGATCGTCACGATGCGCGGCTCTTCGGTTAGGTCGTCAGCGTTGACCTGCGTCGAATCCGCCTCGATCGTCTTCAGCATGTCCACTTTTCTCAGTTCCTTCCTGCCGCAGCCAGACGTCGCTCTCGCCGTCTGGTGCGCCGACATTCGCGGCACTCACGGGAACCGGCCGTGTTCACATACGTGTTCAGCCGGTCGTATTCATGCCCTTGGGGGCAATGCGACTTGTTCGCCATGTGGTGCGTGCCGTGGCGAACTCGGTCGAGTAGGTTCTCCGATCGGCTACCCCATGAGAGGTTGGCCAGGGTGTCGTTGGCGGGGTTTCCATCGGCATGCAAAGCCTCGAACCCTTCGGGCGGTGGGCCAACGAATGCCAGGAGGACCAGGCGGTAGACCTTCGCCGTGGACTGCTTACCGTCCTTTGAGAGCAGCACCCTCCGGTGCCCATCCGGATCAGTCTGGAGGCGGCGAACAACGCCCTTGCATCGCCTGCCACGCATGTCCTTTCGGTCTATAGACCGGACACGCCCTAGATCGGAGACCTCATAGAGGCCCTCGTAACCGGGAATGGGCCTCCACTGCTCGCTCATACGACGATCTCCTGCTCGATGATGCGTTCGGTGGCTGCTAGTTCGGCGGCGTTCTCGTGGTAGATGCGCGCCAATTCCATTGCGTTGTCCTCGAACCGACGGACCGCTTCGACGATCACACGCTGCCACTCGACGCTCGGATACACGCGGCGGATGAACAGCGGCATCCCGGCGCAGAACGACACGAAGTCGATCCACTTCCGTCCGGACACGAGTAACCCGGCTTGCAGTTGCGGCATGTGTTCCGGCGGCACCGTGTTGGCGATGATGGTGTTCATGTGCGACTTCGGGCGCGGGCATTTGATCTCGATTGCGCCGTCTTGTTCGACGAGTCCGTCCGGGCTGTACCCGAGCTTCGGCCCCCAGTCGTCGCGGACCATGAACCCCACCTCGGAAACCGCGACCTGGTTCTCGGCGGCGTACAGGCTGCGGGCGATCGGCTCATGCTCGATGCCACGAAGCATGTCGTCCGACACGTACGTCGGGTACGACCAGCCGGTGATGCGCTCGGAGACGAGTAGCGCTGTGAGGCTGCGGGAATTGTCGTTGCTGGCGACCTCGAGGATGGGCGCCGAACTGTTCCGGCGTGCCTCTTCCGCGCGCTCCGGATGCATCGTCTTGATCGTCGCGGTGCGCTTCACGTTCCAGCACAGGTCACCGGTGGGCGCTTCACACTTCGGGCAGTCGAAGTCGATCGCCGACAGCTTCCGGCACGTGATGAGTTGGCCGACAACACTCGCGGTCACAATCCCGCGGCGCTGCTCAAACCACTCCTCCGAACGCTGCTCAATCTTCTCGTGAACGGTGAGGGTCATCTGTCGAGCTCCTGTCCAACTCGGGTGCGTCCTGCGGTTTGGGAGAGGCGCACGGTTTCGACGGTTCCCCACGGGTCTTCCGCGGTGGGTGGGGTGACGTACACCTGCACGAGCGGGTCGGGATCACGGTGTGCGGTTGGGGTGCGCCAGTAGCGTTCGCTGTCGGTTTCGGGGTGGCCGATCATGATGCGTCTCCGAAGTCGAGTGCCATGGTTTGGTTGCTGAGCCGTTTAGCGATCAACTCGCAGTAGCGCTCGTCAAGTTCGACGCCGATCGCTTTGCGTCCCTGATTGACTGCTGCGATGAGTGTGGAGCCGGACCCAGCGAACGGGTCAGCGACGACGCCAGGAGGCATGAAACGTATGCACCACTCCAGGAGCGCTACGGGTTTCTGTGTCGGGTGTTGCCGCTGGCCGTCTGGGTTACGGGTGCTGACGTAGGCCTTGGATGGTCGGTCGAATGATGTCCATGCCAACTCGAAGTCTGCCATCGTGTTCATAAACGGATTCTTGATCCACGACAGCCAGCATCTCGATGGAGGCAGTGCAAAGTAGTTGCCTCCCCAGACAATTGCCGGTCTGTCGCCAACCAACTCACGCATTGCGGCATCGTCGGGTTTGACGTCCCAGCGGCGCGCATCGGCATACATCGGATTCGATCCCCAGCCGCCACCCTGCCATCGATCACCGAGGCCGTACGGTGGGTCGGTAACCAGCACATCGGCTTCCAGCCACTCACTCACTTCGAGGCAGTCGCCGTGATACAAGGTCACGAGGTCGTCGGCGTAGTAGGGGCTGCTCATGATGCGAGTCCTCTCGCCCAACCCCACAGGTCGTCTTCTGTGTGGGTGTCGGGGTTGATGCCGGCGGCTGCGACGACGAGCGCGGACACGATGCGAGTCGGGGTCCAGGTTTCGATGAGCGCCCAGGTTTCGGCGGGGTCGGTGTCGCGGATGTCGCAGGCGAGTGTCATGACGTCCCGTGTTGCTTGTCCGACAGCCTGGTACGGGGAAGCTGGGAGTGGGATGACGGTGCCGGGTTGCGCTACGGGATGCGACGATTCGCGGGCCTTCTTGGCCGCGTCGCATACCGCTTTCTCTTGGTGGAGGCGAAGGTTGATCTCTTCCGGGGTGAGTCCTTTGGCGGTGAGGCGTTCCCACTCGGAGTTGTAGTCGTCGATGTTCACGATGCGGCCCTCCGCTCCCTGCGCAGGGTGCTGACGAGGGTGGTCAGCGGGAGCGGGGCCGGGCGGTGGGCGCGGTAGTAGCGGCGGATCAGGGTGGTGGGGGTCATTCCCATCCGGTGGCAGGCTTCTTCGGCTGGCGTGCCGCTGGAGATGATGAGTTCGAACTCTTCGAAGTCGAAGTGGATTGCGGCTCTTCTGCCTGTCGCGGCTTGGATGTCGCGTTGTTCGAGGAGTGGCCGGCGTTCGCGTTCCGATAGTCCGCCGAACACGCCGAACCTTTCCCTGTTCTCCAGCGCCCATTCGAGGCACTGTTCGCGTACGTCGCAGCCTGCGCAGATTCGTTTCGCGTTGGCGGTCGACTCGCCTTTCTCCGGGAAGAAACATTCGGGATCGGCTTGGCTGCAGGGGGTGTCGATGTGCCAGGCGGGTGGTGTGGGGAGGCTGGCGAGGATGTCGCTGATGTTGGTGTTGCGGTTCAGTAAGGATCTGCCGGGGATGGACGGTGAGTTGGTGACGGCTTGTCGGCTGTCGTCGATGGTGGTGCCGGCCCGTTGGTCTGGTCTGCCGTGACGGGTGGGCATGTAGTCGATGTGGAGGAAGGTGCTCATGGGTGGGCCTATCTGACGATTCGTAGGGGTGAGGGTGTGCGCATGGCGAGCGCGGCATGCACCTGGTCGAGTGCTTCTGCTAGATCGGGGGATTCGGCTTCGAACTCGTCACCAAGGTCGAGGAGTCCTGTGGCGGCGACGCGGTGGTAGAGGTCGCCGTTCGGGCGTTCCCAGTGGTTGATGGTGAGGATGCCTTCGTGGTGACGGACCAGTTCTGCCAGCTCGTGCCACGCTTGGTCGATGGTGTTGCCGGTCATGAGTTGTTGTCCTGTTGTTCGCGGCGCCGACGAATGTCCTCGGCCCGCAGACCGGCGACACCTCGCGCACAATCCACATGCATGAGGACTTCCTTGCGGTCGCCCGGGTTGATGCGGGTGTAGGCGACGACATCACCGACGCCGAACCAACGCCCGCAGTCGGGGTTCTTGCACTGCGCGGGATGCTGAGCCCGAAACGACCCGCTCATGACTGTCTGCCGATCTTGCGTTCAACGGCGGCGATGAGCAGGCGGCCCAGCGCGCCATCAGACTTGATCGTCCGCCCGGACTCGTTGGTGATGTACCACCCGCGCATGGATTTGGACTCGATTTTGGCGACGGTCCACCACCGGCCGTGTGGCGTGGAGACCTCCCACATGCCCTCTTCGATTCGGGATGCCCGGTAGCTGAGGTTGCTCATGACGCCGCCTTGTTCTCGAACAGTGCTGGGCGGTGGTGTTTTTCGATGCGGCGTGCTTGGTCGTCCAACCCCATCGCCAGCATGCGTGCCTGTTCGGCGGTCAAATGCAGATCGGTGCGTTCATCGCCCGGGCCGACCAGCACCACCCGCAGATGGCCGTGGGTGTTGGTGCCGATCGACACATAGGTGGGTCCGTGGCAGGTGTCGACCTGAATGGCCGGCGCCTCACACAACAACAAGTGACTCATGACGCGGCCCCAATCTTGTAGTCGGAGACCACGGCACCGTTCTTCTTGTTGCCCCTGACTTGCCAACCCCACCAGTAGGTTCCGACGTGCTGGCCGAGGAGTGGAGCCTCAGCGGTGAAGGTCTTGAAGTGTCCTCGGACACGATGAAGCGAATGCTCCATTTCGCTGCTATCGCGTCGAGCCGTTCTATCGGCCCGTTCTTCATGCCCAGGGACGAGAATGGTCCTGTATGTCACACCGAGATTTCGCCGGCGCTGTTTCCTCCCGATCGGCACCTGTGATTGGATCTCGCGAGTAGTGACGTTCTTGCAGTTCATGAGGCCGATTGCAAGGAGCGCTGGGGGTGTTATTGACCCTAGTAGTTCGACGGTCATTCGAGCGTCCTCGGGGGTCCCCGGGCCACACCACTGCACTTCCCTGAGCTGCATGCCCTGACGGTCAACCTGAACCAGCCCAGTGAACGGGATCATGATCGCCATCCCCTCACGCAATGCGTGAATGGTGACTGTGAATGCGTGCTCCGCGCGGCTGTCGAAGTTGACGACAGCAGGTGGGAATCCTGGGATATGAAACTGCGCCCGTCTTGAGTCTGGTATCTCGAACTCTTGCGTCAGTGCAGCCATCTTGATTCCACCGATTTCGAAATTCTCAGTGGAGCCGTCGAATACATTCCGCATCGGAACGGCTGGTGCCGCCGATACAGCTCTCTTGTTGTCCGAAAGCCACTGTTTCGGTTGATCCCACTCGAACCACATCGCCGGAAAAGGTAGCCGCACTGGTGGATAGTCGCGTTCACGATGCCAGTGCTCTTTCGGTGTCTGCCAGTACATATCGGCAGCAACGTCGGCACGAACCTTAACGGCGCCCCACGCTATGTCCACTTGCTCCACTACATCTCGGGAGAGCGTGTGCCTCTTCTTCAGAAGTCGATCCAGAACGGGCATCGGTTGCAAGCTCATCGTTCTCCTCCGTCCGGAGGCAACGCCCGCAACACCCGACCCACCACATCAATGTCATCCCGCTCCTGGGGAGGTGTTGGCAGGCAGAACGCCACCACCGTCATCAACCCGAACGTCGCGATGATCACGTACGCGAGGAACGCATCCGGGTCGGCCGGCGGCCACACATACGTCACCCACAACACCAGCAGCAGATACAGCGGCACCACAACCGCAGCCCGCATCATGACGCCAACTCCCCCGGAGCGGGCTGCGGAAGATTGTTACGCCACCGAATGCACTCCTCGTGGTCCACGTAGTAGCGGCCACCCTTTTCTCGGAAGACGATTCGCCCCGCCTTGTACTCGCGGCGCAACGTCTTCTCCGACACCCGCAGTTTCTCCGCCGCTTCCTTCAGCGGGTACTGGAACGCTTCCCCTGGTCTCAAATCCTCGTCAGTCATGCCGCGACCTTCCCTTCGTAATGTGCGTTCCAGATACGGTCGAAGAGATGCCGGTCAGCCTGCGTGTACGCGTAAACCTCACGGGTGGTGCCGTTCGGCAACTCCTGGAACGCTTTACCGGGGGCGTCTCCGTGCTCGGCGACATACAGGCCCTTGAGTCTTCTGCCGAACCCAGAAGCCTTTGCTGCCACCAGGTCTGAGGAGAGTCCGCGGGACACGAGATAGTCCGACACGTACAGCGGGATGGTCGCCGGATCGAGTTCCGGCTTCTCCCCCAGTGCGCGGGCTAATACGATGCGGCCTTTCGCCTCAAGATGCTTGGGGTCGACGATCCCCTTCAAGGCTTGGATGACGGAGGCTTGGGCCTGAGCCTGGCGGGTGAGCCGGTCGAGCTGGTCTTCGGTGGCGCGGGGGTTGATTGCCCCACCCTCGTTGAAGTAGGAGTCGAGTGCGTCGGCTGCTTCGGCTTGGAAGGATTCGATGACGGGTCGGGATGTTTCGGCTACGCGGTTGGTGTCGATGGTGGCGAGCCACATGGTGAAGGTGCGGCGGTCGATCATTGTCATCTCGCGCGGTTTTCCGTCCTCGGCAACCGCGGTGATGAGCACCGTGGTTGCCCACGTCTTGCCGGCGAGCTTCTTCCGCTGGCTTTCGATGTCGATGCCGATCGCTTCGCAGGCATGCCGCAGAGACACCAGAGGCTTGCCGTCGATGACGGTTGCCATGATCTGTCTATTGGCTCCTGGCACTGGGACCGGGATCAGTTCGGTGGTATCGTGGGTCACGAACTTTCCTTCCTTTGGTTGTTCGTTGCCCGCCTGGTGTGTCCGCACCAGAGCGGGCGTTTTCATTGCTGGAGGTTGGGGACCCCGGGCACATCCCCTGTGCCCGGGGCCTGCGCGACCGCCGAGGGGTGAGAGATCCCTAAGCCGCGCGAACCCGCACACCGACACCGATCGATGCGCGAGTGGTCATGGAAGGTCGACGTCAACGAACGGACGATCGACCGGGTAGGGCTGACACGGATGTCCTCGACAGGGACAGTGATCAGCTGAGGTCCGGTGGCGGGAAGATCAACCACTGCGTCTGCGTACTCACCGCAGTAGCGTTCGATCCCCAGCACGGGGTACGACTCGCGGCGGTTCGGACGCCACACCGCCGACGTCACGACGACACCTCCGGGCGACGACGGGCATAGCGCCGTCCACTTCGGAATCGGGTGTCCCAAGTGGGCCGTAGCGTGTCTTGCTGCTGCCGCTCGATTCGTCGAGCGGTCGCGTAGTCGTACGGACCCGACATTGTCTTCCGTGCAACTAGAGAGACGAGCGCCTTGTTATCCCGCTGGTGTTCGCGCCACCTCTGTTCGGGCCGTCGCGTGCACCCGACGTACAAGACTTCGCCGTCGGCGTCGTACATCCAATAGACGAAGTGGTTGCGTAGACCATCGGCTGTCCGCTCCGGGTGTCGTCCGTTGCCGCCACACCAGGTATTGGCGGCGGTCACGCTGCACCGCGCTTGGTGGTTGTCGAAGCGACAAGCACTTGGGCAACAAAAAGGGAGCCAGGGGGTGCGTTGAGCGCCTTTTCGATGCGGCGCGCTGTGGCGGGCCGGATGGTGTCCCGGGCACTCTTGCCCTCTGATCGAAGGAAGGCGATCGAGGAGACGGAGCACTTGGCGGCTTGGGCCAGATCTTCGTTGGTCATCCCGCGGTGCTTCATGTAATCGCGGAACACTTGCTTGCTGATGAGTCGCACCCAGAGCCTCCCTGTGTCGACTGGTCGCTTGCGTGTGATCACTGTAACTCTCGCTTTCTGCTTG
>ERZ761595.107-NODE-107-length-16875-cov-18.642866_pt1 | contig 16875 bp, 20 predicted proteins | sample MGYA00511035_ERZ761595 | MGnify/ENA primary metagenome ERZ761595 (study PRJEB28899, sample SAMN03785553) | bioreactor sludge metagenome | biome: EBPR Sludge; feature: EBPR Bioreactor; material: 0.22µm filtered reactor supernatant | place: Saint Lucia: Queensland...
CCACCCACCCCCCCACCATGCCCGCACCCCAAAAATTCACCTCCCCCAAGCCTCTCGAAACCCTTCTCGAAACCATCCGCGCCAACGGCTGGCGACTCTCTACCGAAAAGTTTGACCGCAACGGCGACGACTACATCAACTTCGACTTCCACCACGACGTAAATCGCTACTTCATCGTTTACAACACCTTCAACGGCACCTTCATCGCCCGCAAAAAGCATCGTGTTGCCAATCTGCCCTATGGCGACCTCTTCACCGAAGAAAGCCCACTCGACGGCACCCCATGGTATGACACCCTCCTTCAATTCCTCTATCAGTAACCCCGCCTCCTAAAAATCACTCCATTCTCCATTCTCCATTCCTCAATCTCCAATTCCCCTCATGCCCCGCGAACTCCTCCTCCCCACCCGCATCACCACCCGGGAAGAGGCTGACGCCCTCCTAAACCTCCTCCTCCCCAAACCACCCAGCATCACCCACGCTCACCACGACCCATCCACCTTCGCCCAAGCCTCCAAGCACTACAGCGAAGGCACCCGCGCCTTGACCACCCTCATCCTCTGGCTCAGCCTCCGCAAATACCGCCCCAAGATCTACGCCCGCCAGCGCCACCACCTCGCCGCCACCTTCACCTCCCGCCTCTCCAACCACCTCGAATACTGGTCCAAAGTCCAGCACGAAGCCTGGAAACGCGAACGCCCACCCTCCCATATTCCAATCTCCAATTCCTCCTCCTCATGATCCCCACCCCATCCCCCAACGCCTACCATCTCTGCTACTGGTATGAGTATCCCACCGGCAACCGCGCCTACGGGGCAGGGGGCTGGTCCCGCAACGCCCGCCACCGCCCCGCTCCCGTCCTCGTCCGCCGCCGCGTCCTCGTCCGCCGCCGCGTCCGCGGCTCCCAAATTACTTTCAGCGGCAAGTCCGCCTTCATCGAAGGCCTCCGCAAGCTCAAATGCACCATCGTCGTCCAAACCACCGGCGTAGTCCTCCGGGAGGACTACGCCCTTTCCCGCATCAAAGAGGACCTCCTCCGCAACATGAGCGACACCACCACCCTGGACGCCGAAGAGAGTGCCGCCATTTCCCCCTTGCCCAAGCCCGCTCCGTCCCACACCTTTGCCCGCCGCCTCCAACTCCCATGCCCACTCACCCCCTCCCCAAGTTCCTCCTCTGCGACCCCGACGACAGCGATCCCGAATCCGTCGTAGCCTACGTCCTCCACATCCACGAACCCGCCTGCCTCATCCGCTTCACCGAAGAAGCAGACGGCTCCTGCTCGGGCGAGCCCGTCAAATGGTTCACCGACCAGCCCACCTTCATCCAGCAGCAGCTCGACGCCGGCATCGAGCCCGCCCTCACCCTCGCCCGCCTCATGCGCCAAGCCGGTGACTTCCTCCGCGAAACCCTTTGATCCTCATCCTGTCAATCCTGCCCATCCTGTAATCCCGTCCAAAAAAAAACACCCGCCCTCACAGGCGGGTTTTTTCATGTTCCACGTGGAACACAATTGTTCCCACAACAAACCCACAATGCCCTCCACCCTTACCGACCACCTCGTCAGACTTCTCCAGTCGCCGCCCAGTCTCAGTGACGAAGGCCTCGCCCGCTTCGCCCAGGTCCCCATCCTCGCCAAGACCGCCCTCGAACGCGCCGCCATCGCTGTTTTCCTCCTGATCAATTACCGCCAGGACTGCCGCGCCTATGACAACTGCTTTGAAATGGACGACGGCGACGAAGTCGTCTGCCACCTCATCAGCTACGCCAAGCTTAACGAAGCCTACAAAACCCGATTGGCCGAAAACTACCGCCCCCACCTGCTCACCGACGGCTTCCCCACCGAATGGCTGGATCTCTGGAACCGCCACCAAAACCCCCTCCAAATCGCCGCCTGATGTCCGCCGCTACTCTCACTCACAAACTTGCTACCCAGATCGCTGCCATCTACTTGAAACACGCGGTGGCCATCTACGCCGAGACAACCGAAACTCAGCTAATCAGCCCTCTGGCCATCGCTCTCATTACTCACGACCTACTTGAGGCCGGCATCCCTCCCGCCGCCGTTCAGCAGCTCGACTCGCGCCCTTACGCTACCCTTCCTTACGATACCGCCTCTCAAATCCACCCCATCAGCAGGCGTTACCGAAACCTTGGAGGCTGGACACAGCTACGCGCCGTCCAGCGTGGCATCGAAGCCGCTCATGACCTGTGTGACGCAAAGCATCGCCAGCCCCCACCCTCAGCCCCAAAAGCTTACAATATCCTCAAAGACTATAGCATCAAAAATCCTCGGCCCTCTGCTACCGGAGGCGGACGCTACTTCAGTGAGCACCTTGCTCATTTAGCGGACTACTTGAGCTGTTATAACTGGAACTTTGAAACCAGCCCCGAATCGCCAACTGACCACTGACCACTGACCACTGACCACTGACCACTGACCACTGATTACCAAAATGCGCCGTCTCCAACTTCCCCCCGAAGCTCTCCAAGAAGCCCTCGACTCCTCCGCCACCACCCTCCAAAAAGGCGTCCAACAGTGGTTCACCCCGCAGGACCTCGCCCTCGCCCTCACCTCCCACTTCCAGTTCTACAACCTCCCCGAGCCCTACGTTGGCGATCTCTTTGGCGCTGGCCAGGGCAGCCTGCTCACCCGCTTCACCACCCACCCCTCCGCCCGCACCTTCGCCATCGAGCTGGACCCCCTCTGCACACCGCCCTCCCACCACCTCATGCGCGGGGACTGCACCCAGATCCTGCCCCTCCTCATCGAGTGCCGGGCCAAGTTCGACCTCCTCGTCGCCAACCCTCCGTTCTCCCTCACCTGGAACGTCGCAGGGCAGGGGACCAACTCCACCCTCGCCACCTTTCAATGGATGCTGCAGCTCCTCCATAATCGCGGCCAGGGCATGATTCTTTGCAACGCCGCCGCCATCGCCACCCTCCAGACCAAAGTCCCCCACCTCCTCCGCCACATCCACACCACCGTCATCCTGCCCAACTACTTCCCCAACACCGGACGCTGGGCAGACATGAAACTCGCCGCCCTTTACCTCAACCCCTCCCACTCCGGCGACCAACGCACCATCGACCTCTCCGACCTCCCCGCCGATGCCGCCACCCTCAACGTCCTCAAAGACCGCCTCAGCCAGTTCAACCACCTCTGCTACGCAGCAATGCACCCCGCCGCCTACCACGACGCCCTCCCACGCTGGCGGGCCGTCGCCCAGGAAATTCAGGAGCGCCAGAGAGCCCGCCGCGCCGGCCACAGCCTCTACAACATCGTCCTGCAGCAGGACGGCCGCATCTCCACCTACCTCACCCCTTTTGAGCGATTCACCACCAAGCTCGACCCCGCCTTCATCGCCGACCTGGCTTCCCTCCACGGCCGCCACCTGCGCAACCTCGTCATCTCCCGCTCCGAACGCAGCGCGCTCGAAGCTGCCGTCCTCGGCAAGATCTGGAAGGTGGACCCCAAGCTCCCCACCGCCCTCAGCACCGCCATCGGCGAATACAACGCTCTCCGCGCCCCGCTCCGCCCCCTCAACGCCACCCAGCGCCTCGGCTACCTGGACGAGCACAACGAGATCCTCTGCACCAAACCCTTCCGCGGCTGCAAACCCGGCAGCCGCTACCGCGTCGCCACCCGCATCGTGGAAGGCGGCCGCATGGACGAGCGCATCCGCTACGACAAAAAGCCCAAACGCCCCACCGACCCGCCCCTCAAGGAAGAAGTCTTCGTCTCCGGCATGATGCTGGAAATCATCATCACTACCCCCGAAGGCCCCGCCGTCTTCCTCCAAGACCCCAAACTTAGCCGGGAGCAGAATAAGGACAAGCTCAACAGCCTCCCCACCCTCATCGAGCACTTCGCCATCCCGGAAGTCCCGGACGCGGAGACCGCCCACGCAGATCGCTTTGCCGACGCCCAGGCCCGCCTCATGGCACTATGTCCAGCCACCACGCCTCCAACACGCCAGCAACTTGCAAACCTCGCCCAAGGCATAGCACCGCCAGCACCGCCCACCAAAACTTCGCCAGACCTGGCAGGGACGAGTCGCCGAGTGCAACTCGCTCCTCATCCTCCAGCTCCTCCCACATCATCGTGACCCAGTTGTTCCTCAGTGCAAAGTGCAGCGGCACCACCATCATCACCGCCCAAGGCCACGCCTGCTCCGGCAGGCCCATCAGCAGCACCGCCACCAAGTGCAGCGCGCACATCCCCACCATCACCGCCAGCCCCTTCACCCACTCATCAATCTGCCCCTTCACCGTGCAGCGCCGCTGATCGCACTCCCGCACCACATACAACCCCGGAAAAAAAGTTCTCATACCCCACCCTAATCCTCCCCCTCCACAACGCAAGCCCAACAAACCCATGTCCGCCGCCGCCGTTCTCAATGCTGCCGAGCCCCACTTGAACCGTCTTTGTGAGATCATCAACGATCATCTTCTCGATGACGGCGACAAGGAGACCGACTCCCAGCGCATCTGTCTCCTAAACCGTCTCGCCTCCCTCGAACAAGCCTTCAACGGCGTCAAAGACGAAGACTGCATCGACCCCATCAACCCGCCTCCCCACTCCTGTTAATCCTCCAAAATCCTGTCCATCCTGTCTAAAAAACTCATGCTCCCCCTCAAACGCCGCCCCTGCACCCTCAAACTCAAACCCTTCCAGGTCAAGGACCTCGCCGCCGCCTCTCTCAAAGAAGGCGTCATCCTCGCCTGGGAGCAGGGCCTGGGCAAGACCATCGCCGCCCTGCTTTGGCCCCAGCTCCGCCGCGCCCACCGCGCCCTCATCATCGCCCCCGCCTCCCTCCATGACCAGCTCGTCCTGGAAGCCGCCAAACATTGCGGCATCTCCCTCAATCGCCTCGCCTCGATCGCCGACGCCCGCGCCGCCGGGCTCGACCAGCCCCTCCCCACCGAATACACCCGCACGCGTTTCTACCTCGTTTCCTGGGAAGCCCTTTGCCGCAACAAAAGCCTCGAACGCTTTGACCTCGACAAATACGACGAGGAAGAACTCCCGGAAGGCCACTGGGCCGAAGGCGTCGGCGAGACGCAAAACGGCATCTTTTGCTGCTACACCCCCAGCCTCGCCACCCAGCTCGCCGCTTGGGGTGCCATGGGCGCCGGCATCGACTGCGCCGTCGCGGACGAAGGCACCCGCCTCCAGGCCGACGACTCCCTCCTCTCCACCGCTCTCCGCCGCCTCATCCCCGCCAACCGCCTCATCCTCTCCGGCACCCCCATCAAGAACAAGCTCGACTCCATCTTCTGGCTCGCCTGGTGGGTCGCCGGTGGCAGCCCCACCCCTACCGCTCTCTGGCCCTACGAGGGCACCTCCAAAGGCCGCGCTGCCTTTGCCGACCAGCACCTGCAGCACGACCGCTTCTACACCCGTGAAGCCGAAGCCGCCGCCGCCAACCCCGACGCCAAAGCGCGCCGCATCGAAAAACGCAGCAACCGCGCCTGCAACATCGAACGCCTCTACAAACTCCTCGCCCCACTCGTCCTCCGCAGACGCAAAACCCAATGCGGCACTTCCATGCAAGACTGCACCTACCACCCCGTCCATGTGCCCCCCGGCACCCACCAATACACCGCCTACAATCGCATTGCGGGCATGAAGACCATTACCGCCGCCAACGGCCGTGTCCTCACCAAAGCCCGTGAAGTCACCGCCCGCCGGCTGGAACTCATGAAGGAGTGCTGCCTCGCCCCCTGGTCCTCCCACCTCCCGCACCGCTCTCCCCACACCTACACGCCCAAGACTCAGGCCGTCCTCAGTCTGGTGGAGCAGGCGCTTTCCCGTGGTGAGCAGGTCCTCATCGGCTCGCCCTACCGCGCCTTTACCGACATGCTCGTCGCCACCCTCAAGGAGGCAGGCGTCCGCGTCTCCCGCTGTGATGGCACCGAGAACCCCGCCACCCGCGCCCTCATCGCCGCCAACTTCAAACGCCACCAGTCCAGCGTCATGGTCGCCGGACTCAAAGCCATGGCGGAAGGTCACGACTTTGCCCAGTGCCCCAACCTCATCCTCCCCGCTTACTCATGGGCCATGGACGAGGTCGAACAGTTCATCCACCGCGTCTGGCGTCTCGTCTCTCCGCAGCCAGTGAAGATCTTCCTCGTCTTCATCCAAGGCACCCTCGACGAACGCCTGGAGAAGGTGCATGGCGAGAAGAAGGACACCAGCTCCCTCGTCCTCGATGGCGAGCTCACACCCGAGACCAAGGACCCCATCTCCCTGGAGCAGCTCCTCGCCGAGACGCTCGCGCTCAATCAGCACCTCCCCAACGGGCCCCTCACGGAGAACGAGGTCCACCTCGCCATGAACTCGCGCCCCCGCTTCATGCGTGCGCTGCGCGTCGCCCAGACCCGCTACGACGAATGGCACCCGCCCACCGTCGCCACCAACCCGCCCGTCACCACCGCTGACAGCGCCGCCGCCGTCGCCGCCCTCAGCTCGCCCGCAGACATGAACGCGCTCGACTTCATCCGCCGCTCCCAGCTCCTCACCCAACCCAAACCCAAGCCCAACGATCCGCCCCAATAAAAAGGGCAGGGGACTCGCGCCCCCTGCCCAGTTCCTCGTTTCCTAATCGCGCCTTCCGACCGTTTCTCAAGCGGCCGGAAATTCTTTGTTACGGAGGAGTCGGAATCACCGCCGCCGTATTCACAATGCCCACATGCAGGGCCGTCGCCGAAACACCCACACCGACGATGCTGATGCGGTCGCCCGCTTGAGCCTCCTCAATGAGGCGCATCTTGCCCGGCGTCGGTGCCAGCACATAGATGCCACCCACCTCCACCGAGGCCGCGCCCACCGTCAGAGACGTGTCCGCCGCTACAAAGTCCACCGGCTGACCCGCCGCAGCCGAATTCAGGGCAATACCCTTCACCACCGCCGTCAAGGCCGTGGCGTTTGCGTCCGCCAGCCGCATCGTGCCGTCCGCGTGCTTGTAGAGCACATCTCCCGCCACAATCGCCTCCCCCGCTTTGCCCGCAAGGGAGTTTGCCGAAGCGGATTTCAAAACCGAAGCTGAAACAGGTGCAAGATTTGTCATAGTCCCCTCCGCCACCTCTCAACCCATGAACCCTCCATCCAGCATCACTTGCCCGCAATGCGGGCTCACCAGCCATCACCCGCAAGACGTCTCCGAACGCTACTGCGGCAACTGTCATCAGTTCCACCAGACCATGCAGGACATCACTCATCAAACGCGGACACATCCAGCGTCCCCTGCGCCGGAGGAGCCTCTCCTGCCAGCATCCCCGTGACATCCGCCGCCAGGAACTGCATCCGCTCACAGTCCGCCAAGTGGTTGTCTCGCTTCGTCCGGATCTGCGCCACCGGCACCCCGCGTGAATCCATCTCCATCTTGATCTCGTAGGCCGTGACCTGCTGCCGATAGTCCAGCGTCAGCTCTCGCTTCGGCGGCACCTGCCACAATCCCACCGCGCCGGCCTGACTCTCAAGCAGCATCGAGACCGTCGCCGGACGCGAGAACAAATACAGCTCGATCGGACGCGCTCGGAAGCCTGGCCTGGCTTTGCCCAGCATCGGGTCCACCAGCGTCGTCTTCCACATGCGCCGGACCTTCTCTCCGCCGTCATCCACCAAAAACGAGGCTTTGTCCTCACCCTTTGCTGCCTTCCAAGTGTAGCCGCGGCTCATGATCTGCGCGTAGATCTCGCCCGCCCACTTGCCTGTGTCGATCACGACCCGCCCCGGACTCACGTCCCACTTCACCGCCAACTCGTCCAGCTCCGCATACGTCCACGCCTTGCCCGCCCAAAGCAGCCGGCTCCACCCGCCATACGACCAGGCTCTCACCACCACCCAGAAGTGTCGTCCCCCCGCACCCTGCACGTCCACCGTCATGAACCGGCGAACTTCCTCCAGCCACGGCGCCAATGGATCGTATTCCGCGCACCGCTTCAGCAGCGCCCGCTCGTCATCCGCATACCGCATCTTGTCGGACCACGGCTTGCCATTCGTCTCATTGACCCAGCTTTTCAGTTTTTCTGTGTTCCCAAACGCCAGCGCCGCCGTCGCCTCCAGCTTCTCGTGGAGCTGATCCCGCCAATCTGTGTTTGGTGGCAGCAAGGCATTCCACGCATAGCTGTGATGATCTTCCGGCGCGTCCTCGTTCTGCCGCCTCACCCGCCCCTGAGTCGAGAACCAAATGCGATCGCTCCCCCAAGGCCCCAGGTTGCGATACTCCATCCCGCACTTCTCGCAGTCATACCTCAGCGTTTTGTATAGCTCGTCGTAACGCCACTTGCCGTCCGGCTTGGTCGTTTCGTTGGTGTCATACTTCACGCCGCCCTTCACGCCTGGCTCGCCCCACCGCAGCTCCTGATAGTGACCACACTCCGGATTCCGGCATTGGAACTCCCAGACCCTCATGTCGCCTTCCTGGTAGCCCAGATGCACCTCGTCATTCTCCATGTCCGGCGTCGAGATCCGGACCTGCTTGAACGAATGCGGAAATGAGCGCGTCCGCTTGGCTACCATGCTCATCGCGCCTTTCGGATAGGAGCGCCCTTCGTCCAAGATCAACCGCTGGTAAGGCGTCGATTGCAAGTCCGCTTCGGACTCGCACCCCGTCACCCGAAACACGCCGCCAGGAAAGTAGATGTCTTTGCCGGTATTCAGCCCCCGCGTCTGCGGCATCTTCTCCGCCACTTTCGGGCATTCATTGAACATCGGCTTGAGCCGCTCCTTCATTTCCTCCCGGCTCTTCTCCTTGCTGCTCGTCACAAAAAGCGTGGGTCCATTGTCTTCTGATAGCCAGTAGCACAGCGCCGCCTGCATCGTGACAGTCTTCCAGCTCTGCGCACTGCACATGCAGTCCACCTTATGAATCCTGGGATCACCCAGGCTGTCCAGAATGTGACGAATCAGCAGGAAGTTCTCAGAGTTCCAGCGGATGCCTTTCGGCATGATCTTCACCCATCGCTCAGCCCACTCCCAGATAGAATTCTCGCTTGGAGGCTGGAAAATCGCTCGGCAATAGTCTTCCAAAAGACTTTTTTTTTTGCCTCGGCCGGAACCGAAGCCTCGCGCATCACAGCGGAAATCGCCTGCTCCAGCTTCACCGTCGCCTCTTCAACAGTAAGCCCCACCACCTGCGGCGCCAAAGTGTGCCGCATCCCTTTCAGCTCTGTCACCAGCGTCGCACAGATCCCGCCCAGGACCATCATCGCCTCCTCCAGATCGACCATCTTCCCCCGCGCCTCCTCCAGCTTCAGCCGTTGCGCCTCCTCCGTCATCTGGAGAATGGACAGCTCCAGCTTCTCCTTCTCGCTTTTCGGCGGAGCCTTCAACGTCCCCCGCGCCTTCACCCACGCCCGCCACTTCTCCACATCGTAACGCCCATCCGCCGCCGCTCCAGGATTGCCCTCAATCGCCAGATACCGCTGGATGCTCTTTCGCGTGCAGCCAATGGCCTCCGCCAGATCCACCTGATTCTTCGCCCAAGCAACCCCGACAGACCCCGAGTGCCCCTCTTCCGCCTCCTGCAGCATCTTCATCTGCGCCGCTGTGAGCGGCTGCTTCGCCTTCAACTTGTCCCGCAAAATCTGGAGCTGCATCTCCCGCAACTTCGCCACCGAAAGCTCCGCCCCCTCTCCCTCTCCCGCACCCTTTACCTCACTGCTTTCGACCCCTCCCAACCCATCCTCACCCTGAGCATTCGCCTCACTCGGCAAAGGCTGAGATTGAGCCGAATCCTTTTCCTCCAAAGGACTCGCCCCAGTCTCAACTTCCCCCTGGCCCGCTGCCGCTCCAGATTTGCTCCCGTCACTTTCTGCCATTTTTCAGTTTCCAGCAAAGGTTCCCTACCCCAGCCGCCAACACTCAACCCAACCCACCCTCACCACTCTAAAATGGGACAGGAGGTGGGACACCATTAACAAGAGACCACCGGACTTCGCACCTGCGGTAGTTTCACTCAAAAAAAGATTCCTTACCCCGTGGCGGACCACCTCAAAACACAGACTCACAGTGTCCCCGAGTAACGTGGTCGAAAAACCAGCAGCACTTTTTTTGATAATTGAGAAGCTTTGCTCATCTTATAGCATCCCAGTTCACCCCAAACAAACCCAGAGTAACTATGAGCCAAGTATTCGATCCTTGCAGATTCAAGGGAATCAGCGCGCCAGTCACTCATAGTGTGGTGCGGGACCTCTCAGGGTGCCTCTTGGTCTGCGTTTAGTGGCAAATTAGTGGCAAATTTTGCCAAAACTCAGGCTTATTTCACTCGAAGCCTTGTAGTTATATGGTACGCGGGGAGGGGGTCGAACCCTCGACCAATTGGTTAAAAGACAGTTCAATAGCGGTCAGAGCAAGCTCAATCTCCGATAAATCCAATGCACAAGCGGTCAGAAACAGTCTGGACCGTTCAACATTTAGTGGCAAATTCGTGGCAAATGTCACGCCGCAAAGCAGAGGTCTTCTCAACTCACATCGTTCACCTTGGCACGCCCGCGCTACTCTGGCGACGCAAGCGCCCAGACGGCACCCGCCACCCCCACTGGTCCTGCAGATTCACGATAGACGGACGTCAGCGTGACTTGAGCCTAAAGCAACCAGACCTCCAACTCGCCGAAAAGAGGGTGCGGGAGATCCTCACCGAGATCCTCACCGGCTACGCCCCCATAGTCCGCCCCAGCGCCTCCGCCTCCTACGCCACGATTGCCGACATCCTCAGCGCCTACCGCACAGGCACCGCCCACGCCCTTCCCAGCACGCTGCGCACCAATGCCAATGCCCTCATCCAGATCGCCCGCACCCGCAGCCTGGAGTCACCGCTCTCCCAGCTCTCCACCATCCTCAATCGGGACCTGGTTGAAACCTGGATGATGCGCAAGCAAGGCGGCCGCGTCCTCGATCGCCGCGCCCGCCACCGCCTGAACATCTCCATAAACTCCACCTACAAGCACGCCCGCGACGTCTTCGCCCGCAAGCTCATGCTGGAGAAATACAGCCACTTAAAGCTCCCAGACCTCACCAGCTTCCTCACCGTCCCCCCGCTCCCCATCCCCCAGCAGCACTGGACCCGCATTCCCAGGGAGGCCTACGCCGCCATGCTCGCCGCCGCCGCCCAGCTCCAGCACACAGATCCGGACCTCTGGCTCTGCAATCTCATGATCCGCCGCCTCGGCCTGCGCAATTCCGAGCTCGCCGCCGCCCACTCCACTTGGCTTGTCGAGACAGACCACGTCGGCACCATAGGCCTCAGCATACAGGACAGGCCGGACTTCCAGCTTAAAGGGGTGCGGCCCCGCACCATCCCGCTCTCCTCAGACCTCGCCGCCATCCTGCAGGGCAGGGAAGGGCACCTCCTCATGCCGGACGCAAACAAGACCGATCGCCTCGCCCTCATCGAGCGCCGCCACACCGCCTGGCTCCGCCCCTTCGTCCCCGGCCGCACAAAGGCAAACCACGAACTGCGCAAGCACGCCGGCTCACTCGTCCTCACAAAGCAGGGCCTCGCCGCAGCACAGCGGTTCCTCGGCCACTCCTCGCAGCAGACCACAGAGCGTTGGTATGCTACCTACCTCCAGGACCTCCCCGCTTTGACCGCTGCGGACGAGACTGAGTTCTGAGCACCACCTCATAGACACCCTGCTCACCCGCCGCCGCCAGCAGGCTCTCCAGGTCCAGCCCGCCCGCACCCCTCCCACCGCCTTTGTGCGGCGCGGACACCTGCGCCTGCAGCGCCTCCCTCACATACTCAGAGAGAGTCTGCCGCCGCGCCTCCGCAGCAGCCTCACACGCATCTTTCAGATCCTGCGGTATGCGCACCCGCAGCAGGGCTTCACTTAGAGGTCGAGTCATAGGCCCCACCATACACCTTTTTGGAAAAACTTGAAATTCCAAAATAATATCTTGATTGGAATACATTTGTGTTCACAAATGGAATTCGTTAATAGTTCGCGCTGTGAAAACGTCTCCTCTCTCCACCAGTCCCTCCCTCACCGTTGCAGAGGCCGCAGACCGCCTCGGAGTTTACCCCACCACCATCACTCGCTGGTGTGCCGCTGGCCTCTTGAAAGGTGCGGAAAGAGTGCAAAACCGCTGGCTCATCCCAGAGTCCGCCCTCGCCACCGCTACCCCAGAGGCCACCGTCTCCTACACCCTCGCCCAGGTCTGCGCCATTTGGGGCTGCTCCCTCAGCACCCTCTACCGCCTCCGCCGGGAGGGAAAGTTGAAGGGCATCTGGCAGCGTCGCCGCGTCATCCGCATCCCAGAGACCACCCTCCTCGCCTTTGAGGCCGAGCACGCTCTTAACTAAGACTCACCCCGCACGCCATGGACGCCCTCCCACACGTCACTGCAGAGGACATCTGGATGAATGCAGGCCCCCGCGCACGCTTCGGCTTCCCGCTGCCCAGCGGTCACATCCCCCTCCCATTGCCCCTCCAGCCAGGCACGGAGACCGTGTGCCTCACCACCACCCAGGAGTGGGAGTCCTACCAGGACCTCCGCAGCTTCACAGAGCGCACCCCAGACTGACCTCCGCCCATGCCCACAGATCCCGCCACCCTTCACACCATCGCCCTCAGCCTCTGTAGGCAGGGCCTCTCCGTGAACCAATTCGGCGCCCTCACCGCCCTCAGCATCCACGGCCCGCTTCCCAGCGTCCGCATCGCCCAGATCTACGGCCTCTCCACCGCCGCCCTCGTCCGCATTATGGACACCCTCACCCGGCGCGGCCTCATCCACCGCCTCCCGCATACGGACCGGCGCGAGCGCCTCAGCGCCATCACACCCGCCGGACAGCAGTTGTTAGACAGCATCACCACCCCAGCACCCCATGAAATCCAGTCGCCTGCCAGCGTCCCCGCCCCCACACTCAGCACCGCCGCCTGACCACCACACCCCCGCAGAGGACGGCATGGAGGAGGGCTCAGCCGGCTACGTCTCCCGTCAGGATCAGATGAACGCCGCCTACCGCCGGGAATACGCCGAATGGATCGCCACCATGACCCCGGCCGACATCGCCGCCTTGAAAAAGCTCGGCCTCCATGAGCCCCACGCCAGCCACACCGTCGGCGGCCACGCCCCCACCGCGCGCGGAGACATCGCAGAGAGCCCCCGCGCCGCCACCGCCACCCCGGAGCCCCCTGTCGATCCAGATCCGGACACAGACCCGCCCCCCAGCGCCGCCTCCTCCGCCGCCGCCACACGGGAGGCCATCAGCCGCCTCGTCAGCCTCCTCCTCATGTCGAAGAACCTCCGCCTGGACGCCTACGCCCTCGCCTTCGCTGCCAATCTGGACGCCCTGAACGGCATCGGCACCCAGGGCGAGGTGGCAAAAAAACTCGGCCTCTCCGCCACCATGGTCTCCCGCCGCACAGAGCACATCCGCGAGCTCCTGGACCTCCCTTACAGCCCCCATCAAAAGGGCAAGACCGCCCGCACCGCCGCCTCAAAGGCCCTCCTAAAGGACCACTGGCGGAACCGCAAAACCACCACCCCCACACCACCCACACCATGAGCACAACCATCAGAACCCGCCCCTTTGAAGAGGTTATCGACCACAGCGACCCATTCGCTCCGCCCGACGAAATCATCCGCCACCCCACCCCAGCCATGAGTCACACAGCCAAACTCCCACCACCCCCTTCTGGCCCATTCTGCGCCACTACCGCACAAGCCCTCTTCGCCCGCGCCGTCACCAGCGCCTTTGAAGCAGCCCATCACCCCAGCAAACCAGCCCTGGACGCCTACCGCCGCCTCCTCGCCCGCATGAAACGCCCCCGCATCACCATCGACCCCACCCTCCACCCTCATCCCACCCACCCACGCACCATGACCACCACCCCCACAGACACCCCACCCCAGCAGCTAGACCCCGCCATCTCCTCCAGCTACCGCCAGTTCCTCCAGGCCGCCATCGACACCGGCGAGCTCGATGCCTCCACCGACATCGACTACCTCATCAGCCTCCTCCGCCAGTGCCCGCCCCCACCGCCGCTGCGCCCGCAGCCAGACCACCGCCACCACGCCCTCCTGCACCGCCTCACCGCCCTCTACCACAGCATGATGTCAAGTGCCGCCAGTGCCAGAGAGGACGCCGCCCTCGCCGCCGACGCCGGAGACACCACCACCGCCGAGGCAGAGACCACCAGAGCCGCCGCCTACGAAACCAGCGCCGGCTGGCTGAAGCACATCCCCGCCCTTCGCCTCTCCTAACCTAACACCCACTCACTCACCCACCTAACACCCACTGCCATGAAAAAGCCCGCCACCAAAGCCGCCAAGAAACCCTCCAAAAAACCCGCCACCCCACCCCCACCAAAGCCCGTCAAGCAGCGCCCAGACCCCATCGCCGCCTTAAAGCCCCTCACCGTCGTCGCCACCACCCGCAGTGACGCCGCCCCCGGCCAGGTCGCCGTCATCCCCACCACCGTCCTCCCGCCCGGCCCCTACACCATCACCGCCACCGGCCTGGAGTTCAATGACAGCATCATGACCCTCCAGCACTGGCAGCGCCTCATGCAGGACCTCACCACCAGCAAAAAGCGGTGGCACACCCTCATGGCAGACACCCTCAGCTACGGCCGCAGGAACTATGGAGACAGCGTCGTGGACAGCACCCTCCAGCAGTTGGAGCTCGGCCTCGATGACGTCCGAAAGTCAGAAGTCCTCGCCCGCCTCCCCGGAGACATCCTCCACTCGAAACTCATCTCCACGGAGCACGCCTACGTCATCGCCCGTGAGCTTCCAGACGCCACCCCCCAGGAGCAGTCAAAGTGGGCCGCCACCGCCATCGAGCATGAGCTGGACCCCACCCAGCTCGCCCGCTGCATCCAGTCCGGAGAGGTCCTCAGCAAAGAGGAACTCAAAGAGAAGAGCGGCAAAGGCACCGGCGGCATCCTCACCATCCAGGGCATCGTCCAGACCTTCCGCCTCTGGCTCACCAATGCCGGAGGCCCGGACGCCCTCCGCCGCCTCCCCCGCGCCCAGCGCACCGAGCTCCTCACCCTCCTCACCCCCATCACAGACCTCCACACCCTCCTCACCACCTCCAAATGACCCCATCATCACTCGCATCAATCGGCCAGGCCGCCCACGAAATCAACACCGCCAACGGATGGGAAGTCTTCACCCCGCAGGACTGGCCGGAGAAAGGCCGTCATAGCGTGCTGAAGCTCTGCACCCACATGGCCCTCGTCCATTCGGAAGTTAGCGAGGCCACAGAAGCCATCCGCCACGACGACCACATCAACTTCGCCGAAGAGCTCGCCGACATCATCATCCGCGTCGCCAGCATCGCCCACGGACTCGGCATCTCCTTGGACAAGGAAGTGAAGCTGAAACTCAAGACAAATGCCGGACGAGGACACCGGCACGGCGGCAAAGCCGTCTGACCCACAACATTCTCCCCTCCTGTAAATCCTGCCCCTCCTGCCATCCTGTCAAAAAAACCGCGCCCCGAGACCCGCATGTCAGACCTCCCCGTCTTCACCCGCATCTCCGTCTTCTTCCAGCAGGACGGCCACGTCCTCCGTCCCACAGGGCAGGGCAGGTATGCCTGCCTCTGCCCCTTCCACTCAGAAAAGACCTCCTCCTGCGTCCTCAATGACGAAGGCCCCCACGCCGGCACCTTCCACTGCTTCGGCTGCGGCGCAGGCACCTCCGTCTATGACTACCTCATGCAGTATCGCCATGTCAGCTTCCTTGATGCCGTCGCCATCGTCCGGGACCACCTGAATCTCCCCCAGGACACCCCCCGCCACCAGCACCCCACCGCCCCAGCCACCGCCGCCGCGCCCACCCTCGCCGCCCCCCTCGGCCAGTCCCATCTCGACGCCTGGCGTAGCGACTGCCTCCGCCTCCTGAACAGCCCCGCAGACATCGCCCGCATCGCAGAGTGGCGCGGTTATGACCCCACCCTCGTCCAGTGGGCCGCCGCCCGGCAGCACATCGGCCTCCGCCCCGCCCACGGCCGTTGGTGCTTCGGTCAGCAGCGGGAGGCCTTCCCCGTCCGCCGCCCCCTCGGCCCCCAGGAGATTGGAGACACCGGAGACACCTCCGCCCACATCGGCATCCACATCCGCCTCGGCCCCGGCACCCCGGGAAATTCCAAGAGCAAGAACTCCTACCGTTTTGACCCCCCAGGCATCGGCTCCTGGCCCCTCGTCATCGGAGATCCCGCCGCCGCCACCTGCCTCTTCTTCATTGAGGGCCAGTGGGACGCCCTCGCCCTCGTCCAGCTCCTCGGCTGGCACCTCCGCCCCAGCCCCCCCGTCACCAGCGCCATCATCGCCCTCCGCGGCGCTGCCAACTGGCGCCTCTGGCTCGCCCACCAGACCCTGCGGGAGGACGCCGTCGCCTTCCTCTTCCCGGACAATGACGAAGCCGGCAGCGTCTGGCTCGCCCACCCCCCGCCAAAGCACCCCCACAGCCCGGACCCCGGCCCCACCTTTATCGAGGCCCTCACCTGGCTCCCAGATGGCACCCCCCGCATCGCACGCACCCACACCTTCGCCGTCCCCGGCGGAGAGAAGGACCTCAATGACGCCCTCAAGAAAAAACTCATCACCCCAGCAGACCTTCGTGCCGCCCTCATCCCCCTCCTGCGCCCCCCACAGACCACCACCAGCGCCGCCGCACGCAAAAAGCGCGGCACCTTCCTCGCCTACTGCCGCCTCCACCGCCAGCGCCCGGACAGCCTCGGCACCGCCGCCCGCAGCGTCCTCGCAGACACCCAGCGCCCCCCCGGCGCGCGTCCCAGCCTCAAAACCTGGCTCCACCACTGGCAGCAGCGCCACACCCCGGAGGATCTCGCCACCGCCCTCGTCAGCCTCTACACCGCCTACCTCACGGGAAAGCCGCTCCCCCCCGTCGCC
>ERZ761595.108-NODE-108-length-16874-cov-4.419109_pt1 | contig 16874 bp, 27 predicted proteins | sample MGYA00511035_ERZ761595 | MGnify/ENA primary metagenome ERZ761595 (study PRJEB28899, sample SAMN03785553) | bioreactor sludge metagenome | biome: EBPR Sludge; feature: EBPR Bioreactor; material: 0.22µm filtered reactor supernatant | place: Saint Lucia: Queensland...
CGCGCTGAGTTTCGCCCGTTGCGGCCGCGATTTTTGCGATTTTAGCCAGGGTATTAAATGCGCTCTTGATAATCAATCGCCCTGAATGAGCCGGTGGCCCCCACAATTCGCCCCGTCCCGTTCGTTTGCTAAAAACATCGGCATAACACAGCTTACAGCCCGGCGAAACCTTCTGGCAACCCCACCAAAAGTTTACCGTATGATGACACCACGAGATGTTTGATTCAAGTCCCATCTACTCACTCCTTCGCCTTAAACGATTTTTGCGATTTTTTCACTTTAAGAGACTCTATATAGAGTACTCTATATATATTAATATATGGGCCAGTCGCGCAATTAGATAATTGTCTAACGCCTGTACACGAGAGAAGGGGGCTAAAATCAGCTGCCGGCCGCGTAACCGCTTTTGCCAGTAGTTCATGTTGGCCGACTGTAGTTCGGCCGAACAGCGGGAAATATAGGGAAAGGGAATAGACAACAGGGAACAGGCTTGCGACAGGGCGTCTGGTTCAAACGTTGCCCGATCATGTCCAACCACCGCCCCGCTATTAGGCAATGTCAAGGGGATGGACATAGCCCCGCTATCGTAACCGATTTGATTAGCCGGTAAACGATAGTCACTTTTGCCCTTGTCAAAGCTCTGACTAATTTCTAACGCTTCGTCTAAAGTTCTCATGGTTTCATCTCCTAGAATTTACCGTTAAGCCCTTGCAAAAAGGTGTTACAAAACCGTTTTGCTTCTATCTGGTCAACTACAGGATAAACGGCAACCCGATACAACGCCACGCGCCGATAAAAACGAATGATGTGTAAGTTGCCGCTAACGAGAAAAAAGCCAACTGAGTTATCGCCTGATGTTGCCAGATACCACATAACGCACCCTTGTAACTATAAGTTAGATAATAATAACGGATTACAGGAGAAATGTCAATCAGCGAAAGTTGGTCTTGCCGATTTGGTGGGCACGAAATTAACATAACCTACACCCTCTCAGAACCGCGACAATGGCTCTAAATGCGTTTTGCTGTTCTTTGTGGTAGATAGGCTTGGTTATTCCAGTCGCGTACTATACGATACTGATAGGAATAACTTTACATAACCAACATGCCGCCAGCCCGTCCACAATGCCTCTATTTTCAACGATAATTTTTGAGTGCTACCATCTATCACGAATGGGGTCTATCACGCCTTGTGAGCCAACGTCGCGGGTCTGGTGTCATTCTGGCAGTCGGTTGTTGGCTTTGGTTTCCTGATTGAGTTACGCGATACAATTTCCCGTTGCCGATTGTCGGTAAACTCAATCAAAATGCTGTTCATTTTACCCCGCGCTAAAACAATACATTCGCGGCCGCGTAGGGTTAGCCGTTTTTCGTTATTGCCCCAAACATAAATGTAAGTTTGCATAATTAAAAACACCCTTCTCTTGAAGGGTGTTAGCTAAAGGGGACTGGTTCATTACTGATGAGTGTCGAGAAACTCTTGCCACTTCCGTTCGCCGTCAATGACGGTCTGAACCGTAACCGTTACGGTTGGCATATTGCCCTCGTATTCTTCGATGTAGGTGTCGTCAGGTTTGCCATTCTGCAATACATGTGCCTGTGCCGCCAAATAATCAAACTCGCCCACAATTTGTCCGTCTAAGGACAAATTGTGTCGCACTACGTCATTGTCGAATCGTCCGTTTTCGCTTACTGTCCAGGTTGGCATAATTCATTTTCTCCTTCATTAACCGCAAAAGTTGATAGCTACAGGGTAGCAAATTACACCCCGTTTGTCAAGCCGTGTAAGTCGTTTCGTAAATAGTGCAAATACGATAGTCGTAATTACCTAAATCGCCCCTCTTATCCTCTTGCCTTAACTTGACAATCGCCGCTTGTGCCTCGTCTGGCGAGCGATAAATATGCGAGATGACGCAATCAAATATTTCGCCCCGTAAACAAACAATGACATAATGCTCTTTCATAGCCAATAATCCTGACGCTCTAAGCGTCTAACCTCTTGTAACGCGCTCCCCTCTCTCCCCATTTCCCGCGCATCTACACTATCCCATTGCCCCGGTTTTTGATTCAGGTGTATGTGCATGGTTCCGCCCCGATAATCAACCCGGATACCACTTTTGCTAACCAGTCCACAGGCGGTCAATATTGCGGCCGCGAACTCAGGCGAGTAATTGAGCCAATGAACCGTTACCGTGTCGCCAGTTCGTAACAGTCGGAGCGTTTTTAACTGCTGTTCATTGCTTAATCCGTCAATCAGCTTTGCGGCCGCGTCTAATAAGTCGCTAATGCGCTGTTGTTTTTCTGGAGAGAGGGTGCTATCTGCCATGCGGGGATTATAACCCAATGACTAGAAAAGAAAAAGCCCCGTTTCCGGGGCAAACTTTCAGGCGATAGGGCTAGTTGGGGGGAATGACGTAAGGGTTATCTGAGTAGTCAAAAATCTTTTTGAACTGTTGCCCGTTGGCACTCATGTTGGAAGCTGTACCACTCACCACCGCATTAGAAACGTATTGCGTCAATGTCCCCGGACTACCAGAGGAAACACCCAACAACACGTTGCCGTAAACATCCGTAACGTAGGTGGTAGGTCTACTACCCCCATTGTTAATGCTAATTGGCCCCTGATACGCCTCTAGTTTTAAGCCACGAAACGGGCTATTAGGCGAGAAAGGATCGGCGTCAAAAAGTGTAGCCGAGTAGAGAATGCGATTATGATCATTCGGATCAACCATCGTTACCGGGTCAAAGGCCGCCGGTGTTAATGCCAGATATAGGCGACTTTGCCATAACCCGGTAAAGGGGTCATTTGGATGAATGATTTGAAACACGCCGCCCCAAATTTCATAAAACCGTGATGTTTGCAGAGGTTCAATATCGGCGCAACCCAGTGTAGCAAAGTCGCGTCCGCCCTGTCGTGGATTGTCGCACACTGAACCAATCGGCACAGAGCTACCAAAATCAGCCATACCCTGTAACCGCACTTCCCACGAGCCATCACAAGCCCGTCCCACATAGGTAATGCTATGAAATGGCATATGAAAACGCATTGTACCACTTGTGCCCATGTGCATAATCCAGATGGACTCGACACGGTTTGCCCCTTGATCGCCCGGTTCCCCGCACTGGTAGGTAAACACCTTAAAGCCGGGGTGCGGTTCGGATGAATTAGCTACCGCGCCAACATACCCAAACGTTAGCAGGTGGTTATCACTGGCAACCTGGTACAATGGCGATTCAGCCGGGTTTTCACCATGCGAATGAGTGTAATAACAACCGTAAACCGGGTCAATCTCCCCATGCCATGACGGATAACTATTGCCGTCTGGAGCTACGGCTACATTCAGGTCATGCACCCATGCCGGGCAAGGTTCCCCCGCCGCAACGATGGGAGTAGAAGTCGGGGCAACGGTAGCTGTGTTGGTTGGAACAGGCGTAGCCGTATTTGTTGCCGTTGCGGTAGAAGTCGGTGTGTCTGTAGATGTAGCCGTTGCCGTTGGCTCAATTGTGGGTGTAGCCGTCAAGTCTATACACTGCCAGGTCAACACCCCTTGTATATCAGTCGTTTGAATGGCAACTAAGCCAGGGGAACAGTCAATGACGCCACTCGTTAGACTGTCTGCAATTGCCAATTGGTTAGATGATTGTGTGGTTAGCCCGGCGATAAACGCCAGGACACCAAAGATCAATACCCGTATTGCTTTTGAGTTCATTTATTCCTCGTTAATTGTACCGGTAACGGTATTATCTACCATTGTCCCTGACACAGTTATACTTGTGATTGTACCGGTAACGGTATTGTCTACCATCGTGCCGGTTATGGTCATAGTCATTAGGTGGCACTCGCTATGACGATGAAAGGAGAGGGGTCTAGCACCTGGTAGGTGAATCCCGACACAACAACTTTACATTCGTGCCAATATTGACCGGCCGCTAACGCGTCGGTATCTGTATCCGATAGGGTAACAGTAAAAGTAGTTGTTGGGGTGCTAATGCCACTGCCTATCGTTTTGTTTATCATATTGCTACCGCCCCCCATGCTACTCATTACCCGATAGGTTGCAGATGACGCCCCGGTAAAATCTATCGTGGAACCAGACGAATTGAGAATGGGGCCAAAGGTAATAATAACATCCTCGCCCTGTGCCACCTTTGCCGTTTTAGTTATCCCCGCCATCGCTTCCCCCTAATGATTCCAAGACATAGCCGATAAAAACGCCTATGCCCGTCATTGTACCACTTCCTAGATAGGCAAGAGCAACCTTTGTCCGTGTTTCTCTTTCAACGCCTAACATAATCAGGAACATAATCAACACCGGCAAAATGCCGATGTAGCCCACACCATAAGATGATAGTCGCTTCACCACCGCGCTGTCTGTATGTAGGTTGTCAATAATGTGTCGAGTTTGGTGTAATCCAATACCGACTAAAATGGCTAATATTTCCGCTATCATATTTTCCGCCCTCGACTACCATCCCGCAATTTGCGATACTCGGCCTCTAGTTTGGTGAATTTTTCTTGCCAGTTTTGCGCCTCAGTTGCCACCTGCTTTATCTCTTGCCGCAATGTTTCTATCTCGGCATAGGATTCTGCCAACTCGTGTGACATTTTCAGTAAATCGCTCTTGGCCTTCGCTAAACTGTCTGATAACTCAAGCCGCTCTTTCTCCCACTTTTGTACCAGTTCATAACGTTCTCTTTCCCAGGTAACGATTGCCTCTCGGCGTTGTTTTTCCGCTTCTGCCAGGTCATGCCGCATATCGTCTATGGACTTGCCTAACGCTTCTACTTCTTTGCGGCCGCGTTGATAAACAATCTCGTTTGTTTCCTCTATGACCTTGAGAGACTCGGCTTTGACCTTTGACCGTTGGCTATAAAATGCCCAAAAGCCGCCCGCCGCTCCGGTAATGATACTGACTAACCCACCGATAAGGATAGGTAATAATTCACTAGATTCCATGAGCTATCCGCCCCGATTGGTACAATGATGCGATACAGGAGCCAATAGCGGTAATGGCATAAATCGCCACGCCCGTTGTCATGCCACTGGCGACAAAAAACATAGTGGTAACAAATGACCACCAGCCGGTAATAAGAACTAACCAGATAACCCGCCACCGGGCAGACTTTAACAGGATGGACAAGACATAAAACAACGCCCAAAGCAGTAAAACAATCGCCCAAACCCACAAGGGAGCTAAATCGTAAAACGACTGAATAGCTTGTCCTGTTGCCGCAACGGGAGAAAAGAGAATAACTAAACTCCAGGCAATTGCTATAGCCAGTAGATAGACCTCATAGAGATACGTGGGCGAGTTTGTCCACCAATCTAACCGGCGTTGTATTAGCTGAAACATCCAACCTCTTTAACATTGTTGCCCTGACTGCCAACCGGGATTAACTCGTGTATCCAGGATTTATGACCGGTGTATTTTTCCCATCGCACCAGTCCCAACCCGGCCGCAAACCAATACCGTTCATCTACCCGTCCGCCAGAAAACCACGACAACTCGGCTACATCAGACAGGACTATCCCGCTTTCGGGACAAGTCCAACTGACATGATGCCTGTCAAATGTAATATTCGTGGTACTGGTGTACGTGGGTTTGCTCGGCACTGGCTGGCAGTTACTTTTGTAACGAAAGGTTATCGTTTCCGTGCGGGCAAAGGTTCGGCCTGGGGACATTCGACGGGGCAACCAGTTCCCGGTAACAGTGTAGTATTCCCCGTTGCCAGGGGAAGTATCCAGTTTTAAGCTAATGAAATTAGCGTCAATTGTGCGTTTTTCGTATTGTTGGTTTTTGGTTACATAGCTAATGTTTGGTTCGGACTGTAATTGACAACGTTCATCACCCGCTCCCCAGTTGTTTTTGAGCATAAACAATTGCCCATAACTACCGGTTGCAGGTAGAAAATACTTAGCCATGTCTAACCCGGTTGCGGCCGCTTTTCGTTCGTAAAAGATACCCTCTAATACATCGTTGCCCGTTATGTTGTATCGGGTACTCAGCAGAACAATATCCCCATACCAGGGGTCAGCACACCAAAAGTCGGTTGCCGTATAGCCGGTTATCAATACCCAGTGTTGTTCGGCTTGCCCCGTTGCCGGATTAAAATCTACCCTTGCCAGAACAGGATAACCCAGGTCAACAGACGCTCTAATTCTGGCGTTTAGGCTATCCCCTTGCCCTTCATAGCCAAGATAGGTAATATCATTAGGGAAAGCCGTCCTTAATGCCGCTGGCAGGAGATACGGCCCTGACATTGCCCCGGCGTTTTTCATGCGCGTCATGTGTGCCGGTGGTAACTCGTTGGTCAACTTTAGATAGTTGGCAAACATATTATAGGCAACTAACAGGCAACCCCAATTAGAAATCAATTTAGTCATATTGAAACCTGTGGTATAATTACATCATCATTTGATGGGTTACGGTTATCTCTGAGATACAAGGGGTCACAATGATAGAACGATGGAAACCGATTGCGCGTTTTAATGGTTACATGGTGAGTAATTACGGGAGAGTCAAGAGTTTGGGCAGGGTTACTCGCAATACTAGCGGGAAACCACAGACCGTTAAGGAGCGTTTTCTTAAGCCTTACGTTGAAAAATCCACTGGATACCCCCGTGTGTCCCTCTGGGCTGATGGCAGTCACACCAAGATTTACATACACACATTGGTTGCGGCCGCGTTTATCCCAAACCCCAAAGACAAACCACAGGTAAACCATCGGGATAGCAACCGTACCAATAATCATGCCAACAATCTTGAGTGGGTTACACCCCTTGAAAACATCCAACACGCCATGAACAACGGGCGCATGATTGCCCCGCCTATCCACATTGGAGAGAGCCACCCTAAAACCACCCTGAAAGAAACCGACATTAAAAAAATCAGAGCCATGTCTACTGAGGGCATTAAATACCCCGCGATTGCCAAGATGTTCAGCGTGTCGTCTGTTACGGTTGGACGTATAGTCAGACGTGTGGTATGGAACCATGTGGACTGACCTATTCCATTGATACATAGCCCCACCTCGGATCGCGTTGACTGATAGGCGTAACAGCTATTTGTGGCGTACTGGGTGGCGGCACTGTTTCAGGCCATTCAATCCAGCGATAACCACCAGCAAGCAGAGCGAGTTTAGCTTCTGTCTGACTGGTTCTATCGGGATAGGCGAGGACGGCATAACTATCCGCATTACCCCCTGACAACATGCGTATCATATCGTCTATGGAGTGAGTAGTAGTCCGTCCGTAGTTTGTCCAGGCGTAACCGTTCGCGGCCGCGTTTTCCACTTCTGTCAACTGTGTTTTTTGTGGCTTTTTGACAATGACAATCTTGGGCAGTGTAGGCGTTACCGTTCCCGGCATCCACTTAGGCGTAGGATTAGCCAATAAATAAGCCGTAACGTCGGGAATCGCCGCTTGCCAGTTGGCTTGTGCCCAATCGCCCAATGTCCAGAGACAACCCCCTATGATATTGCTATGCTTTCTCATCTCAATATCAAAGTTCGTTGCCATTGTCATAAATTCGGTGACACCGGGGAAGGTGTCACCAGCATTGACGCCTAATTCGGTGATAACCAGTCCGCCGTTTAGGCCAATACTCCTGAGATATGCCGCCTCTTGAAATGGACGTTGCGAACTGGGGTCGCCGAATTGCCCGTACCCATGCCGTCCATAGATACCGCCCTTCTCAAAAGCCTTGCGAATGATGGGTACATAGTGTGTTTTCCAAACCTCAATACCCCCGCTTGGTTGACCGCCACTAGCCGCCCCGTCATCAGGGGTTCCCCATGCCAGGTTAAAAACGCACAACTTAAAACCGTCAACCGCCGCCAAGTCAATCATGCGTGATTCATAGGCGACATAATTAGGTATCACGCTCAGGTCATGTCCGCCCGGCTCGTTAATGCTGACATAGTAATCTGCCGGATTGACCAACCAACGGGCTTTAAGTTGCGGATACCAGTAATCCGCCATTGACCGCGCTCCCTCTGGCGTTGTCTGGTCAATCCCTGGCGGAGAATCGGCATAGAGTGTATGCCGGTAAATTGTGTAGGTGTGTCCACCCGATTTTTGTTTAGCTTCTGTTAATGCCCCGCCGTCACCTACGGCTAAAACAACCGCCTGTTTTGCTTCACAAAGCAAGCCGTACCCATTGCGGGGGCCAATAACGATGTGTGAACCTAATTTAGCCATTTGCTACCCTCTCTTGGGTAGCATTATATAATTTTGACGAATAGGGAAACAACGAAAAAAGGGAGTAATGATAATCATTACTCCCTTTTAACCCAGAGATAGTCGGATTCTGTGCTTACCGACACGGTATAATAGATCGCGGGATATGCACCATCTGGTACTAACTGATGCGCCCGGAAACGCCGCTATTGTTTTGCCGCTAAAACCCTTGCCCGGCGACGCTCTATCTCTGTTAAACGACTGTATCCAGTCGGGATACACATTAAGGGGTATTAGGTCTGGTGATACAGGTTTTCCCCTTATTCCCCGCGTCTCTCATTCAGAACGAACGGGTTAAACTGTAGGCATATTATAGCGCACTCTCGCCACGATGCAAATAAAAATTTCTAGTTCCTAGAATGTAAACCCGTTGCTCAGGCAGGAACGGCCGCCAGCTAGGCCGGTTCAGCATGATTTGGGCGATAGCGTCCGCCGTCTCTTGTGGATACTTAGCGGCAAGGGATTCAAGGGACAATTTCCTATCTTCTGTATACTCGCGTAACGCCTGCCGTATACCAATGTTTAGCTTCACAAGCGTTATCTCATCTCTCAGGTATTTGTCCGGCAAATCCCGTATTTTAGACGATTTAACTTTATTGCAGATGGACGCGGCCGCGTACAACTCCTCATCTTCTGTCAACCTATCGTCCGGCTCAGGGACGATTTTCCCACCGGCTAAGGGGAAAATCTCAAGGGGTAGCATGTTCATATTCCCTCTTTATGTGGCGATAGAGCAGGGGTGCAGTAAATTCCTCTATTTGCTCAATCTGGGGTTTGTCGGGTAATGGGCTATCCTTCGCGGCCGCTTTGCCCAGTACAAACAACTCATCAGCTACGGCCTTAACTTGTTCCAATGACCATTTGCCGGTTTTGATACCGATTAACTCATCAGCATCTACCCCAGTGCGATCAACGATAACCATACCCGACTGGAGTATTTCAACTTGCATCCGCAATAATCGTATCAGGTGTGCGGCCGCTTTCACGTCGTAGCCATAGGTTAAAACCTTTTGGCGTCGTTTGTCGCCCATGAACCCGCTCATGTATTTAGCGTGAATCCGTTGCCACCGCTCTTGCCATCCCCTGACAGTTACGAATGATGCGGGAGCGAATTTATCAGGTGTGAATCCCGCCGCCTCGATGTTTTCTCGCAACCAATGGTATTCCTCTGCTACTTCTGGCGTCATGCGCTCCATTTTCTGCAACTGGCTATAGCTGTACCCGGTAAAGGTGTTGTAACACAACTTGGACAGGAACAAGTCACGGATACTGATTAACGCTTCCCACTGGGGAGATGTGTCGTGTACAGCCGATGGTGCTAACCATAACCAGCTAATGACATTGGGATTGTTTTTCAGGAGTAGATGGACAAAATGACGAAACTCATAATACACCAGGTCAATATGACCAAGAGCGTATTCGTAGCTTTCCGGCCGTCGTGTCAGTCCAATGTAGTGACGTGCATCCGCAAAGTAAACCCCGCACAGGTCTATGTCATCCGTCCCATTAGGATCATCAGGTGGGACAAACGTGCCGTGGGCATGACTACCCCGCAACCCGGTAAAGATGGGGGTTGCCCATTGTTTCATTTCGTCAGAAGCAAGAAAAGTCATCGTGCGCTCCCTGGTCTATTTGTCAACAATTCACAAACGGCAATTGTTACCCAGTCGGTTTGGAAAATGTCATTAATTGCATCTTCCAATTCGGCGGGGTTGAAAACAACCGTAGTCGGTGAATCGCCGTCCATTGACCACATTCCTTCGTCTAAAAATTCGGCGTCATCAAACGATAGCATGTTTACGTCAATCAACGCGGTAACGGTCATGGGATAGTTGACGCCGGGGAACTCTGGCGACAATCTGGCAATCGGCAAGGTGTTTTTGGCCTGATTTTCTAGCCATAGCTCCAATGTGTTCCCCGTGAATAGCGTTGATACCGTGCGGAGCATAACGACATGCCCCGTCTTTTCTCGCAGGACAATATCAAACGGTTCAATAACGCTCCCCATATCAACCAATGGCGTGTAATCTGGTAAGTTGATCATGGTGTAAGTTTACCCCCTTTCTCTGGTAAAACCAAGTGAATTAACCGATTTTTGCGATTTTTCCACTAAAGAGACTCTATATAATTAAGAGTATATATATTAATATATGGGCCAGTCTCGAAATTAGATAATTATCTAACGTCAAAACGGGTTTCTATCACATAGGGTATTCCTGCCTTTTGTGCGGCCGCGACATCTTCTGGACTGTCGCCATAGTAGCAGTAAACCCCCGCACAATTGAGCATTAGAGGTGACGGCTTGCGGGATTCTGCCCTGGTGAAAACGTAACAGGGATAATGTCCTAGCCTATTCCGCAGGAATTGGGCAACGGTAATAATGTCGTTGGGATTAGCAGATCGGTGATGGACGGCCACCCACAGCGATTCAACCCGAATGTTGTATTGCACCTGTAGCCGTAAAGCAATCTCGACAAAGCGATAGTAAAAATCAGTCGGGGACGGATAACGCACCCCGTCTTTGGCGATTAGGCCGCGCAAACCGAAAACTAACCCGCCCTGATTGCTGATTAGGGCGATACGATTACCGCGTAAATGCTCGGCCAAATCATGGTTGATATGCGTTTGTCCATCACGCATAAACGCATAGTTGGCAATTGTGCCGTCAATGTCTACGCCTATTAGCTCGCTCATGTTTTCTCCTGTGTTTCAAAGGGGTTGCCGCGATACCATTTAACCGGGTATTTCTCTAGTTGGTTAATCTCAGGATACTCTTGCAGTCTCGGTTCTGGCGTTTTATGATTCCACTGTCGCATGATGAATGTTTCCTGTAGCAGACAATGGTATTCGATAAGGTTTTGTATTTCATGGGCTAAAAAGCCGTCAACCTCTGGATGCCTTAACCGCAACACATCTTCAACGGCCGATTTTGTGGCATTGCCGCCGTTCATGTAAATCAACCATTTAATCGCCATAGATTCATCTATGAGCGGTTGGTATTCGGGTGGAATGTAGGCGTTATACATGGCTATTCGGCAAACAGAGGGCGATACCACGCCAGAGGACAGTTTTCGTCAATATGCGCCAGGGCTAACCGTTTTGTGGTAAGCCACAAAACGGTTATGATCGCGCTCGGATACCCGTCCGACTGGTCATCCCACCGCCCCTGCATGGCTTCGCTTTGTGGCAATGCCTTTAACTGGTCAATAATCCTGGTTGCCTCATCGGGAAACATGCCCCGGTCAAACAACATCTTAACCAACTTTTCTTGGATGGACATATTTACCTCTTGTTGAGTTTACTCGCTCTCCACACAGCCATTGTACGCCAGGGTTCCCCGGCAAACAGAGAGAACATAACCCTAAACTCGGTGATTAGTTTCCCCTTGCTCTTATACAACACATCGTCAACGGCAAATTCTGCATAGGGATAATCATTGCGGCATTTTTCCAGCCGGTCTAACATGCGATAAGCCCGTTGTTCGGCTCGTTGCCTGTCGCGGCCGCAATCGTAAAGTGGAATAATGTTGTTGAGTTTCGACATGGTTAGCTCGTGTAACGCACCCCAACTGAACCATCGGGGTAACGAGTGAATAATTTGTAATGGTCTATCTGAGGATTAGAACACCCCTCGCGGATAGCCCGGTAGTTACGAACTTCTACCCCTTGCCAATTATCGCCCCATTCACGGACAATATCATAAGTCCCGGCATGGGTAGATTGATGTCCCAATTCTTCTTTCGTGAACGTTACCTGTTTCATCCGGTCATCTCCTGAATGTAAGAACAGGGTAACAGAAAATAGAACCGTTGTCAATCGCCAAAATACCGCAAGAACGACATGCCGCCAGACGGCTTAGGATGCCCGTAGAAACGACGATAATTTTTGAGTGCTACCATCCTACCACAAAGGCTCTAACCACGCGCCACAAACCAACGTCGGGCGTCTGGTGGCAAACTACGGTGCAATTGCCCAATGTGTTTTTATTGCCCAAAGATTTGAGCGTTTAGTTCGTCAAGGGAAAGATTGGGTAAGTCGGTTTGTTTTTCCGATTTGGGCTTAGGGGGAATTCTAGTATAGGAATACTGACGGCGCGATTCATCGGCTATGACTTGCCGCGTTATCCGTCCGTCTATGGATTCTCGTTCTAACTGTCGCTTGATGGCTCCCACAGAGTAATTATACCACAAACAAAAAAGCCACTCTAGTAGAGTGGCTTTACTCGTTTACCTAACCTGTCAGGGGGGATTGTCAGGCTACGGCGTCGTAACGAGGGGACAACAGGGTATCAAGCATTGCCTGAGCCGGGGTGATGTTGCGGAGTTTGTCCACGTCCATACTCATCACCGCTTTGAACATGGCGACATTAAAGCCAGAGAGAAGGATAACGCCACTATCATCTTTGACGGCAGGGTAATCAGTCGCCCCGGCAACATTCCAAAAAACCAGAGTGGGAGCGACTAACCCGCGTTTTTCAAACTTGGCTTTAACCACTTGCAGGTTTGTCTTGCTGTTGCGGCCACCGGCAATGTCAAATTGCATATCGCTAAAGCAGATGAACGCGGCCGGGATGTCGTTCTTTGTGATTTTGCCGCTATCGTACCAGGATAACACGGTATCAAACATGGCTTGGAAATTGGTATTTTGGCCCCAATCGCTCATGCTGATACCTTTGACGATGTTGATAAGCGATTCTCGCACGTTGAACCGGTTCAGATGGGCATTCTCAGAGAAGTTAAACCACAATCCCGCCCACTCCCCTTTGTTCTGCTGTGCAAAGTAGAGCGTCAGGGCAAGAGCTACGTCAATGCTTTTGCACCCGGCAGGACACACACTTGACATAGACCCGCTAGTGTCACACATGGCGACAATAGGGCGAGTAGCGTTTAGTTTGGGCAAGTTGGCCCATTGTGCCTCCAGTGCCGCATCTCGTTTCACCCACGAACTTTCAGTCAGGTTGTACGCCTTCATAATCTCGTGTGGGTCAACCGTTGCCGCGTTGATTTTTGTTTTCCCGGCTAAAACAGCTTGCAGGTATTTAGCAAAACGTTCCTGGTCATGTTTGCCAAAAGCCTTGCGATACAGCTTCATTGCCCGGCTAGGCACACCAGGATAGGCGATTTTACCCCATTCCTTGTTGCTCATGTGGCGTTCAACAATGTTCAGATATTGCCGCAACAGGGAACAGATTTTACGGTAGTCGGATCGGGCAAGATTAAGCCATATCGCCAGCTTCCCGGCTAGTTCAGATGAGGCTTTACCGGCGTTTTCGGTGGGCAACCATTTGGCCAGTCCAGATACACCCTTGCCCTCTGCGGCCGCGTTCAGGTCTGTCATTAGCTGGTCTTTCACCAGTTGGATAACGTCCGCTTTGAGCGAAGTTTCCAGTAGACACCAGAGGTCATCCCATCGTCCATACTCTGGCACAAGGGCAATGAACGGCTTGACATAAGCCGGGTCGTTTAACGCCTCATGTTTCAGAATGGTACGAAAAACGTCACGTTCCCCTTTGCCGCCCCGCACGTCACGAGTTTGGAACAACAGGCGACGGGAAAGAGACTTGTCATCAGCTTTGGCCTTCTCCCAATAGCGAAGAATATCAGTGCGGCCGCGCAGGTTGACGCTGAAAAAATCCAACAAACCGGAAAGGGTTGTAGCGTTGGAAATGGCCCCGTTCCAGGTGTGGGCAACCGGCGTCCGTTCAACGGGTTTAGCCGCTTGAATGAAGGCGTTTGCCCCGGTCAATCCCGACTGACGTTGCGGACGTTGCCCATTCAGAGCGTTTAGCCCGGCTGTAACTCGACTGGTATTCGCTGTTCGTTTCATGGTTCGTTCTCCTGAAATAAAAATAGCGGCATAATGCCGCTATTACAATGAACTTCACGACGCGCCGTTTAACCGTTACAAGAGTTAGTTTGGTTGGTTGCGGCAAGCGCATCAGATGATTTCACGGCGTCCCTTCGTTTGCACCTAAAGCAAGGTTGTTGATTTGCGGCAAGGACACCTGTATATATGATTTCACGACGCTCTTTTAACTTTGGAGTTTAGAGAATCCATGTTTTTGTGTTTTGCGGTAAGAGCATCTAATAAGGTCACGACGCCGATATTTACCGGATGGCCTGTAAGCCAGTTAGGAGTTGAACCTAGTTTTTGGTTTGCTGTAACGGCATCTAACTGAGGTAAAGTATAACACCGATTCTATCCCTGTCAAGCGGTTTAGCAAACGGGTTTACCGGTATGTTACAATCTCGTTATGCGTTGTATTGCGATAACAAAAAGTGGTTCTCAGTGTAAAAACAACACGCGGGGTTCAGGCGAGTTTTGCGCCATTCATACCAATACCCCGGTTGACGTGGCCCCCTTTGCCGAGAGTTTACCGGGCAACCTGGTAGATGACTTTGCCGATTCTCTCGGCTGGAAACGAATATTATCTAACCGTTCCGACTTAGCCTACCTTGAGGCACGAAAAGCCGAGCTAATGAGGCAATCCGGTGGCGGACGGGATTATTTCAACGAGTTACACGAGGCATGGCGCATTGTCGAGTTTTGTACGAAGTCTGGCGACACGGCCGGGAGAGAATCCGCGCTAAGGGATTTAGGCGATATTATAGAGCGGGGCAAGCGTTCTGAGCGTTACAAGTCGGAAATTTTAGACATTATTGAACGGGGCAGGCGGTTACGGGAAAGTGAAATTAAAGCGGAAACGGCGATTGGTTTGCTTGTGCCAACGGCACAGGTGCTACTAGAGATGAAACAATATGTTGCCCTGGTTATGTTTGCCGTTAAGCGGTTGACCGATGGCGATACCTACTTCAAGCTGGCAAAGGAGTTGGAAGCGTTGCAAAACAATCCGCCCCTATTGGAACAGATAACGAGCCGGGTAACGATAGATTTATAAACAAAAAGAGGACTGCAATAGTCCTCTTTTTTAGTACCCTCGACTAGATTTGAACCAGTACGCCTCTCGGCACTACTTTCTAAGAGTAGCGTGTCTGCCTTCCACCACAAGGGCATTATCAGGATGCAGGGACTTGAACCCCGATTCCACCGCCCCAAACGGCGTAGTCTACCGTTGACTTACACCCTGCTAAAGTGACGATAAGGATTTGAACCTTAGTCTCTTGAGACACAATCAAGAATAATACCACTATACCATCGTCACGCAATTAACTGCCAGTTTTCTTGTGTCTCGTTTTCCAGAATACCGAACGAAACGCGGCAAGTGGAAAACTGAACACAACCAACGGCCCAGGCGTGACCGTTGCCATTTTCACCCGTTTCAACTTCGTCAATCGGGTGAGGTTCACATTCGAGAATGCCGTTAATCCGATACTGCAAAACCGACCCTGGCTTGAGGTCTAAAATCTGTTGGCGCGTTATTGGCTGAAACATTTTTAATCTCCTGTTGTTTTGTTTTGCTAACAGTTTGGATCATACAGGAAAACAGGACGCCTGTCAACATAGAACAAGCGTCCCGATTTTACCTTAAATATTTCGGATAGTACGAACTTGCCGCCTCTAAGCCTATCTATCTATACGTTCCCAGAATGCAAAACAAAGGCATTGTAGGGGGTCTGGCGGGGTGTTGTTTTGTCGTGTCGGAAAATCAACGCCGGAAAGTAGAACCGCCGTTCTGATAGCGGAAAATCGTAACTGGAATGCGAGCGTTGTAAAAACGCTCTGCTATCATCGGCTCTATGATATTCCAGTCGCCACCGGCCAACCCCGCGCCAATCATGGGCATTTGGATGGCCGTGATATTGAGCGGGGAAATCGTATCGGCCAATTTGCCTAAACACCTGCCTAGCTCAGAATAAACTAGCGGCAGGGGATTGTCAGAGGAGATAACGCCGTTCTGTGCTACCATGTGGCAGATAACAACCGCCTTGTGTTGGCTAAAGAACACGTCGCCCAGTTCGCGGCCGCGCAACTGCTTTCTGTAATCTGCCCCTGTACCGGGATATTCTCGCTCCAACGAAGCGGTAAATCCGCCGCCCCATACGCCGATGTTGTTTACCACATGAGCGATACAGATACGATGTTGCGGGATTGTGGCGTCACCATCTCTAAATAATAACATAATAGTTCCCTTCAAATTAAAAAGGGGCTTACGCCCCTTGCTCTAATCTTAATCTTCAACTTCTAGTAATTCCAGCCGGGCACACCGCGCTTTGCCGTCTGTGTTGTAGGGAACAACCACACCAGCAAGGTCAATCCAGCGGATGCGACATCTCCACAATTGGGCCTCGGTGTAATTATCATCAACAAACCGACGTGTGCCAAAGTTGACACCACAGCCGCACTCAACCGTTGGCAGAGGATTAACAACTTCCGTCAAAAATTGACCCGGCTCAATAACCCAGTGCGATGGAGCATTGTATGAAGTGTCGCCAATTCGCTTGAATACGATAACGCCTAAATCGTCTTGCTCGAAGTTTTCAGTCAACCACGCGGCCGCGTCAAGGACTTCTTTGCAACCGCTCAAATTGGCTCGGCTCAAATTGGCATCGCTCAAATTGGCTCCGCTCAAATCGGCTCGGCTCAAATTGGCATCGCTCAAATTGGCTCGGCTCAAATCGGCTCGGCTCAAATCGGCTCGGCTCAAATTGGCATCGCTCAAATTGGCTCCGCTCAAAT
>ERZ761595.110-NODE-110-length-16813-cov-25.666965_pt1 | contig 16813 bp, 23 predicted proteins | sample MGYA00511035_ERZ761595 | MGnify/ENA primary metagenome ERZ761595 (study PRJEB28899, sample SAMN03785553) | bioreactor sludge metagenome | biome: EBPR Sludge; feature: EBPR Bioreactor; material: 0.22µm filtered reactor supernatant | place: Saint Lucia: Queensland...
TTTGTCGGCACGCCGGTACAGATCGGCTCCGATGTGTTCATCCGGCTTTGCATGCCCGTGATCCGCGAAGCGACTGCCAAGGCCAAGCCAACTGCCCAGCAGATGGGCCAACTTTACGCAGGATTCATCGGCGCCTGCGTCGGCTCGATGATCGCCGACGTGGGCAGGGAACAGGCCCTTGCGTGGGCGCGTCAGACGATCGACATGGTGGCTGGCACGGAATTCAACGATGTTGCAGAACCAGGGGGCATCCATGCGCGCAAAGGGCATTGATGGCGTGGCAACGGATGGATGGAAGCGGGCATGAGGATTCAAGAGAACCCCCACACGGCGTCGTTCACCATCTTCGACGCCGACAAGCTGGACCCGGTGACGGTGTTCTTGCAGGACTTCGGCGGCGGCTGTGGACGGATGATCGTGGAATGCTGGTGCACCGCCTGGTCGGCCTATTGGGGCGCCATGGGCTCGGCCAGCGTCCGCGAGTTCGTGCTCGAAGCGCACCCGGAGTACATCGCCACCAGGATGCTGCCGCAGGACCGGAAGCACCTGAAGCGCGACGAGGCTTACTTGCTGCGCATCGTCAAGGTGGTGCAGCAGGCCATGCGCGACGGTGCTGGCAAGGTTGCCGCCGCTGGCGTGGCAACGGATGGAGGGGCGACGAATGGCTGACCTGTTCATGGTGTTCGATGTGGAATCCATCGGCCTGCACGGCGAGGGCTTCGCAGTGGGCTACGTGGTGATCGACAGAGGCGGCACCGTGCTTGAAGAGCGCACTTATGCATGCGACCCCGACACGGCAGCTGGGTTGCCAAAGGATCGGCGCTGGGTGGATGCCAACGTGCCCAGACTGGCGCATCCCGAGGCGAGCCATCCGACATCAACGCCCACCTCCGTGCGCGCGGAGTTCTGGTATCGCTGGCTGTACTGGAAAGAAATAGGCGCAGTGCTCGTAGCGGACTGCTGCTGGCCGGTTGAGGCGCGATTTCTCGCAGCCTGCGTGGAAGACTGCAGGCCGCAGCGCGACTGGGAAGGCCCCTACCCGCTGCACGACCTTGCATCTGTGATGCTGGCACTGGGCCGCGATCCGACCGCCACGCATGCGAGGCTACCGAATGAACTGCCCGCGCACCACCCGCTGCACGACGCTCGCCAGTCGGCGCGGCTCCTGCTGGAGGCGTTGAGCACCCGTGGCGTGACGGCAACAGTCAAGGAATCCTTGACTGCTGGCGCGCCGGAACCCCAAGCGTCTGAGCATTGCACCTGGATGCAGGACGGCGAGGCAGACGGAACGTGGTTCACAGATTGCGGGCACGCCTTCAACCTGGAAGCCGGGGCGCCCGCCGAGAACAAGATGAAGTTCTGCTGCTACTGCGGCAAGCCGACGCGCGCCCCTGGCGTGGAGGGAACGAAGAATGGCTGACCCTCACTTCATGCTCGAAGCCGCGATGGAGCACTTTCAGCGCGCCCTGCAATACGCCAGCCCAAGCCGACCGCTGCGGCTGGTAATTCGCAAGCACAACCCTGGCGGCATGTCGGGCCACGGAACCACCGAAGTGGAGAGCATCGCTGTCGGTTTCGATTGGGAGGCGGGCAGAGTCATTCTCACGCCCGCCAAGCCACTCACCGAATTGACGCCCGAACAGGTCCAGGCCATCGAGAAGAGCGTGCGACAGGGCGGGAGCTGGCACGCCTACGAGGCTCAGAAGAGGCTCCGCGAGCGGGCCCTGAAAGCTGAGGCCAGGGTGGCCGAGCTGGAAATCGAACTAGATGCCGCCCGTGGCGTGAAGGGAGAGGGCAATGCAACGGACTAAGTACCCACTGGACCACGAGTGGCACGTTGCCGTGAACAGGCACAGCGACGAGTGGTGCAAAGAAGGCGGCGAGTGGGGTGGAGTGCGCTTCATGTACGAAGCCAAGAAGATGGCAGACGAGGTGCCGCGCATGGTGATGCTGTTTCGACAGGAGCGAATGAGCGCGCTGCCAGCGGCGCACCAACAGTGCAGCATGCAGGCGCCGGTTCCGGTGAAGAACAACCACCTGACATGCTGCAAGGGCGTCAAGACGCGCGAGTGCCCGCACCTTCTGGCGCTGGAGACGATCAAGCGATGCACGCCGGATGACATCGACACGGCCAAGGCGTGGACCTGCGCGGCGCACATCGTCAGCACTGGCGGCGACTTCATGGGCGAAGGGTTCCTGCTGCGCGTCGATGATCGGATGTACTGGGACAACGTGTATGACAGCCTGTCGCACGGAGGGAGCGATGAGTGAAGCTGCAACCATCGATCGCAACCCGATCCCGCTGCATGAGCGAATCGCGGTCAAGGCGAAAGAAGCCGCCGCACTGATGTCGTGCTCGCGGTCTACATTCTTCGCACGGGTCAAGGCGGGGATCTACCCTAAGCCTGGGCCAGATGGCCAATGGGGTGTGCGGGCGCTGCTGGCGCTGCATCCGATGCATCAAAGGAAGACGCAGTGAGCATGGATGCACCCAATGGCGTGGCGAGCACGTCTACCAATTTGAAAGGATGACCATGAGGTACCACGATGACAAAGAAGCGAGGCGATTAAACGCCGAGCTATGGATGCTTGACCTGCTCAAGCTCAATCCTGGATACGTGTCCTGGGGTCCGCACGAGGACTACATGTGGAAGGAGGGCGACGGCTGGGATTCGCGGAAGACGTTTGCCAGTTGGGCCGAGTTTGGGCCGTGGAAGTTGGACGACTTGAACGAGTGCGTGAACTTCTATTTCTCGGTTGAGCGAGCATCCGAGGATTGCAAGACATGCGGAGGCTCTGGCCACCACCCAGACGCGCAGTGGATCACGGACTCGTGGTACAGCCATTCTTCACCCTTCAAGCGGCAGACGTTCGGTGAACTGCAGGCCGAGGCTGTGATGGCTCGCTTCGGTTCGTCGCCGCGTCGGTTGCACGGCCATGGCACCTATCCAAGTGACGAGGTGCTAGCGAAGTACGGCCAACCTTTCCGGGAGTTCTGCGAGCGTATGCGGGTGCGCTGGCATTGGGACGACGACATCACACAGGACGAGGTGCAAGCCCTTATCGACAGCAATCGTTTGCTCGACATCACCCACGACTGGAAACAGGGAGAGGGCTGGAAGCCAAGGCGGCCCGCCGCCATTCCCACCGCCGACGAAGTCAACGCATGGGCGCGCGGCAAGGGCCTCGGCCACGATTCCATCAACGCGTGGATTTGCCAGAAACGGCGCTGCGAGCGCCTTGGCGTGCCGTACCAGTGCCCGACTTGCGAAGGCCACGGCTCCGTTTTCACCGCCCCCGGCGCGCATGTGTCGCTGACGTTGTGGTGGCTGCACCCGCGCAAAGGTTGCTCGCGCGGCCTAGAAGTCAGCAGCATTCAGCAGGCTGAGTTGCCGGCCGTGTTCAATTTCCTACGCGAAGCCGCCACCCGCAACGCTGATCGGTTCGGGAAGCTGCCACTCCCCGCTGGCGTGCCACCTACCGCGCTCGCTCCAACCACTCCCCCCACCACTGCATCAACTCCCGCCGCTGGTCCAAATACTGCGCCCGGTTGTACGCAGCCCTGACAGCATCCGTCTCCCTGTGCGCAAGCTGCCGCTCGATCACGTCATGAGGGAATCCGCTGCGCTCGTTCAGCACGGTAGACGCCAGCGCGCGGAACCCGTGCACCGTCATCCGACTACGGTAGCCGAGGCGGTACAGGGCGAACAGCAGCGTGTTCTCCGACAGCGGGTGCCCAGGGTGCGCGGGCGACTCCAGCACCAGGGGGCCGGGGTTTACCTCCCGCAGCCGCTCCAAGATCGCGCGGGCCTGCGTGGACAGCGGCACGACATGGGGGAGTCGGGCCTTCATGCGCGACTCGTGGATCACCCACAGCGCGCCATCCTCGCGCAGCTCGTCCCAGCGCATGCCCAGCAGTTCGCCGACCCGGACGAAGGTATGCGCCGCCAGCAGCAGGCCCAGCCGCGTGACCAGATCCGGGTAGGTGTCGATCGCGCGCAGCAGGGCACCAGCTTCCTCCGGTGGAATGCTCGCCATCGGCTTCTTGACCCGCCGCGGCTCCAGCACGCGGGTGAGGTTGGACGCTGGGTGACTCTCTAGAATCCCGGCGTCGATGGCGTGACCGAAGACCGCCGTGATGCGCCCGGCGACCCGGTGCGCCGTCTCCACCCGATCCCCGACAGCCTGCACCACGGCGACCAGGTCGGCGCGGCGGATCTCCCCGATGGGCCGCGCCCCCAGGGCCGGGTACGCGAACCGCTCCAGCGTGGCCTCGACCTGGCCGCGATGCTTCGGGTTCGACAGGCTGGGCAGGTGCTTGATGAGCCACAGGCGCGCGACTTCCCGGAACGTGGGGGATGGTGGTGGCGCCTCGGGCGCCTGCGGGCCTTCCCGGGCTTCCTGATGAGCGCGGCGGGCATCCGCCAGGGACATGCCCGGCCACCGGCCGTAGGTGCGCGTCTTCTGCTTCCCGGCATCGGTGTAGTTCGCCCGCCAGGACTTCGCGCCCGTGGGGCTCACGTACAGGTACAGCCCGGCCCCATCGGACAGCTTGTAGGGCTTGTCGCGCGGCTTGGCCGTCTCCACCGCTCGGGCGGTCAGCATGGTATCGGTCCCCTCGGTGCCATGTCCGGTGCCATGATCGGCGCTTGGATTGAACCGTCACGGTTTCGGACGGTTTCGGACTGGCGGACGCAGTTTAGACCCTTCCGGGGGTGCCTCTGTCGCTGGAGAGAGTGGGGATTGTGCGGACGATTCCGGCGCGCTTTGGACCGGATCGGCCTATACCGGACTGCGGCACTTGGCGGAGCGAGAGGACTCCACAAGCCGTTTCAGATCAACAGCTTGCGGCGACCGTACCATCTGGGATGCCATTCAACGCGCCGCGCTTGGCGGGGCCAGGGCGCATTGTCGCATGGCGGGCGCGATGCCTCTATACAGTGTCCGTCCAGTATGGATAGAATCACATATTGTCAATTGCCCGGCAGGCACGAGACAATCCGCGCGCGCGAGGCCCATTCCTCATGCGCCCCTTTGACAACCATGGGTTGTCGTCCTGCCGGGCAAGGGGTGCAGCAGGAATGGGCTTCTGCATTTCAGCGTCAGGGCGCGCATTGACGCAGCGAATCGGGCGAATGTCGTCGCCGCACCCAGGAAAGCGATGCCGCTCATGACCCCAGCGGCGCGGCCTTGTGCAGGGACCGCGGCGAACAGGCAATGCAAACCGACCCAGAGACTGGCCCACTTACGGGCGCCTGCAAGTTCGAATGCACCGCTTTTGGCGCGCAGTAGGCCCACCGGGTACTTCCCACGGTGCAGGCTGGCTGAGAGGATCCCCCAAGTCGGGAGCCTCGGGGTCAACCGTGCCCACCAACGAAAAACCGCCCCCAGCCCGAAGGCCAGGGGCGGAAATGGTCAGGCTGTGAGCCTGCCAGGAGACAACCGAGAATCAGGTGTCAGGCACCATGCGGAACTGCGCGGCGGGGATGAGGCCGGCGTCGCCGTCGGCGTAGATCACCAGCACCAGCCCGTCAGCCCGCAGCGCGTGGCAGGCTGCGTACCGCTCACCGCCGACGACGGCGACCGCCTTGCGGAAGGCTCGCCGGTCCGCGCCATCCGGCAGCGCGATGGACTCCGGGCACGCCTCGCCGGTCAGGCGCACGATGTCGGCGCCGTGGCGCGCGATCATGTCCGCCTAGGCGGTGGTGGCGACGAGGGCCGCGAGGATGATGGCGCGCATGGTGTCCTCCTAGTCGGACGGTTCGAGGCTGGAACGTGGCGGTGGATCGGGTGGCGCTGGCGCTGCCATGCGTGCCTCGGCCAGGGCGACCAGGCGCAGCAGGAACCGCTCCACGTCCTCATGGCGACGGTCGCGGCTGGCGCGCATCACTTCCTGGGCAAGTTGGGCCGGTGTCATGGGGTCAGGGCCTGATAGGCGCGCTGGCAGGCTGCGCCGGCGATCCTGGCGGCGTCAGCGTGTGCAGCAATTCCGTCCGCAGCCTCGTCAAGCCGGCGCTGCAGCTCGGCGAACAGATCGGCGGTGGCGTCGGCTGGCGGGCTTCCGACGGCAGCGGGGGAACCCGAGGCGGCGGGACAACTGCGGCGGGCGGCGGCGAGAGCTGCGCGCAGCCGCTGGCCAGCATCAGCAGCAGCGGCAGCATCAGCCTGGGCACGGGCGAGAGATTGGCGGGCATGGTCGGCTTCCTTCTGGACGGCGGCGGTGCGGCGGGCTTCCTCGGCCCGGGCGGCGTTGACGGCGGCGAGCTCGCGCGCCTGATACTCGGCCTGGGCGCGCTTGTAGCCAGCCGCGTCGGCGCGCTTGAGGCGGGCGGAATCCCAGGCGGCGAGGGCCAGGGCACCAAGCACCACGGCGAGGGCGACAGCGGCCCAGCGGTAGAGGGGGGGAATCAGCATCACTGCACCGCCATGCACTTGTCGCGCCGCGCCTGCGAGCGCAGGTAGACGCCCCGACACCCGGAACCAGGTAGCGAGCAGTCACGGCCAGCGACGAAGCGCCAGGCCAGGTATGCCTCGCACGCGCCCGCATAGTCGCCCGCGTTGGCCCGGCGCACCACCGTGCTGCCGCAGGTCGCCTTGACGCCGTAGTTGTAGGCGTGATCGACCAGCAAATCGTATTCCGCCTGGTGCAGCGGCGCGGTCACGCAGGCTTTCAGGCCCCTCTCGTCGCGCTGGATGTGCGCCAGCGAGCGCCGGGCGCCGTCCAAGGGCGTGATCGTGTCGCCCATCTGAACAGGCGTTCCGTCCTCGCGGCGCGTCAGTCCTGGGCCGACCGTTGGAACGTCGCCTTTGACCGGGATCACGGCGCGCTCGGTCCACCCCTCGTGCTGCCACATGCCGACGAGGCCGGCGGCGGACAGCGCCAGGGCGCCGATGGCGATGCGGCTACGGTCAGCCACGGCCGCCCCTCTGCGCCATCACGCGCAGCACGAACGCCGCCGCCCCGATGCCGGCGATCACCAGCGCGCGGGCCTGCGGCGGGATCTGGTCGGACCACGGCAGCGGCACGCCCATCGCCACCGCGCCTTCGGCCAGCGTCATCACGCCGGCCAGGATCAGCAGGCGGTAGCCCTTCAGGCGGCGCCAGAGGGCGGTCATTCCAGATCCCCAGGGCGCGACTCCATCCCGGCGCGCTTAACCGCCAGTTGGTAGTGCTTGTGCCGGTAGATCCAGTTGACAATGAAGCCGCCCACGGCCACCAGTAGGCCGCCGATGACGCCGATCACGGCCCACTCGGCTTGCGTGAAACCGAAGACCTTGGCCGCGCCGCTCACGAATGCGGTCCCACTGCCGACGTAGGTAGCGGCGCTGGCTACCTTGCCGCCAACGGCCACGGTGTCGGGGGCGTGTTCAATGCTCACAGGCGCGGTCCTTTCGTCGCGTCAGATGGATGCCGGCTTGATGCCCAGGCGGTAGTTGTTTCTCACCATCCAGCCTTCAACGGCCACCCACAGCACCGCCCAGCCGATCAGGTGCCGAGGCCACAGCCAGGCGATGACGCAGGCCATGCCGACGATCAGCACGGCTGACAGCGCGAAGTGCACATGCACGCCGACTTCGGGCAGGTGCAGCCGATCCACCGCCAGGCGCATCCACCAGAGGATGACCGGGTTTCGCTCGAACCACCGGCCCGGGTTGCGTGCAATGGTCACGGTCTGCAGCCAGTCCACGGCCAGCAAGACCAGGGCAACGATCAACAGGATGTAGGTCATGACAGAGCCTCCGTGGTGAGGATCTTGGCGATGGCGTTGGCGCGCACGTCGGTGTACCGCTCGTGCATGTAGCCGGTCGGGTGCAGGCCGTCCGGGCACACGTCGCGCGCGGGGTTGAAGGGCGTCACCCGGATGTCCACCACCGGCACGCCCAGGGCATAGCCGTGCTCCAGCACCACCCGGTTCGCTTCGTCCACCCGCGCCAGCGAGGCGGCATCCACCGGGCCGCCCTCGGCGAACCAGATGCAGCCCTGCAGGATCGGCAGCACGCCCAGCTCGCGCGCGGTGCGCACGGCCTCGTCGATCTCGTCGGCCAGGTGCTCGGGCTTCCAGTCGGGCCGCACCAGGGCGTCCACCTCGGCCAGGGCGATGTAGGCCACCTGGGGCCGGTGCTGCATCCACAGGTCCCGCAACGAGGTGCACGTGGCCGAGGTCTGGCCCAGCACGGGCTGGCCGCGCTTCACCGGGCCGCCGTCCAGGGCCTCGCCGAGCTGCAGGCCGTTCTGCGCGCAGTCCACGATCCGCAGGCCCGGCAGCTTCGCGCGCAGCATCTGCACCGGCGTCGGGTCGTAGAAGCGCAGCGTCGGGCCGTCGAACCAGCCGCCGGCCAGCGCGCTGTTGCCGTGCACGGTCATCACCAGCGGGGCGTCTTGCGCATCGTCCTTGCGCAGAACGATGACGACGGCGACGATGGCGAGGATGATGGCGACTTCGATCACGGTGCCTCCTCCCCCTTCGGGTCGTTGTGCCCGTACAGGCCCTTCTCGGCCACGAGGTTCAGCACCGTCTTGGTGTCGCTCACCACGGCGCCTGCCATCATGGCGCGCACAGCACCCTCGGGCACTTGGTCGCCTGCGGCCTGGAGCGCGGCCCACAAGGCATCGCCGGTCGGGTCATCGACCAGCGCGGCGAACTCCTCGTCGATGTTCCCGTTGCTCGCGTAGTAGCGGATCACTCCGTCGTTGTCGTAGACCGGCGTGGCGAACATGCCGGGGCCGCTGATCGGCGCGAAGGCTTCAGCGAGCTGGCGGGCCAGCGGCGCGTATGCGGCGGGCACAAGCATTGCACGGTGGGTGTAGGTGGTCATACCGTGATCCTCGCCACGTTCGCCAGATAGCGCTTCAGCCGGTTGTGCGCCGTCTCGCCTATGTACCGCTGCGCGTACACGGAGCCATAGTCGCGCCCGTTGAAGTAGCTGCTGGCCGCCCCGTTGTCCTTGTAGACCGTGATTGTTGACGTCCCAGCCGACACGGTTGGCCGCGTGGTGGTCGCTGGCGCCAGGTTGTTCACCTGCACAGCCAGCACGCCGCCGTCATCCCATGCACTCAGCAGGTACGTCCCGGGTGCCGTGATCGTCTCGTTACTCTGCACCGTGGTGTATGCCGATCCGTTGCCCGCCGCCAGTTCGAGCTTGTTGCTGCTGTTGACCCGCACGCGGTATCCGGTGTTGGTTCCCGTGTCGCTCCAGATCGTGCGGGCAGTACCGGCACCGCCGCTGACCGTGATAGCGCCGCAGTAGAAGAACCCCGTCGTTCCACCGCCGCCCGTGGTCGTGGTCTGGTTGTCGTCCGTGCCGTCCGGGTACTGACCGTGAGGGAACCCATCCGTGTCGTGATCCGCCGCAGTAGCGCCCACGCGCTGATAGACGGGGATGTTCTTGGCAGCGTCGTCGGCGGTGCGGAGGTCGGCACCCCAGGCGTAGATGCCGCTTGTTCCGTCACCCGTGTAAGCGACCGAAGTGCCGAGAGCGTTTGCTATCTGAACCCACGCCACTACTTGGCTGTCGGTGTCGCAGGTGGCCGTAAATTTCACGCGCCACCAGCCATTACCTTCGTCGACAACGGTGACGCTCATGTTTGTGAACGTCCCTACAAAGGCGGACACCTCGCCGGTTGAGAGATTGATGCCAACTTCACCCTGATCCCCCTCAAAGTTATCGGACATCTTGACCGTGGCGAATCCACGCTCGGCCGCCTTCAAACTGACAGAAAACACCCAAGCCGAAGCAACCGCCGCTGACTTCGTGACGGCCTGAAAAACCCGGTGGTTATTAGTGGCTGTGTCCTCAACGATCTTGTCCGCCGTGAGCGTCCCGTTTGGAGCCGTCGCAGCGTTGGCGGTGACAGTGGCGCGCGACTTGTTCCAGCTCGCGCTGCTGAAGTCCTCGCTGTTGAGCAGCGTATTCACCCGCGCCGACAGCGTAGGCCGCGCCGTGCCGGTGGCTTGGGTCAGGTGGGTGCCGGGCAACACAGCAAACTGCCCAAGCGTGAAAGTCGCCGTGGTGCTGTTGCTCGTCGCCGTGATCGTGATCGAGGTACTGCCCCCGGTCGTCGCAGGATGCACCCACGATGACGCACCGGCTGCGATGCTCGCCACGATGGTTCCAGCCACACCACCATTGCGCACGTCCAAGCTCGTCGCGCCTGTGTTCGTGATGCGGATACGGTGGACAGCGCTAGTCGTGAGCCCGGTCCACGTCACCCAAGACTGATTGCTGGCGTCACCCGCCCGCGAGACAGAGCCGGCAAAGGTGCTGGTGTTGTAGCTCGCCGCTGTCGCTGTGCCGGTCAGGCCGGTTGCGCCGTTCGCCAAGAGGCTGGGGCCGGTTGCGCCGCCGTACTCTCTGCCGAGCAAAAGGCCGATGCCCTGCCCGACTGCGGTTGTTGGCGTCGTGCCGGCTGTGTCAACCCATTCGTATGGGATGCCTACGCGCTTGAGCGGGTCATCGAACTGCCAGTGCCAGCCGATGTCCTGGCCCATTCGGAATAGCCGATCAACACTGAAGCGGTACGGCGCCAGCAGCAGCCGAAGTGCCGCCTTCATTTAGGCGGCCCCGGACAGCGGATAGGCACGCAGACAGGGGCGATACACCTCCGAATTGCTCGCCGGTGTGAATGCGCCAGTCGTGACCAAGTAGCCGAACAGGCCGATCAAGCCCGTGCGAACCTGCATACGAACGTCGCTGTTCTGCACGTACAAGGTTGATCCCTTGTCAGCGATCACGCCAATGTCAACAAACCCGATGTAGTCGTCTCGGTCGCCGCTTGGCAAGTCCCATGCGTCGTTGTCCACGTAGGCCGACGCGGGGCGCTCCTTGTACAGTTCGAGCCGGAAGCTGGTCATCCCGGAAGGAATCGACGCGATGTCAATGCGAAGATCAGCCGAGGTGATGAGCACATCGGCCTGTGCAGGGAAGCCCTTGAAGTTGATCACGCCGCCGACAACATCGCCAGCCGTGTAAGCCGTGGTGTTGGCGGCCCGAGTGACCGTCGGGCGAGAGATGTAGGACATGATGAACTCCGGCGCCGTCTCGGCGTTAGGGGTGGAGAAAAGCCCGACTGGCGGGCTTGGGGAAAGTGTTACTGCTGCCCGTAGAGTAATCCACGCGGCTGAATGTTGGTTCCGATCAGGTTGCCTCCGAGCAGTCCCGTGGACTGATACAACAGCGCGTTGTTTTCGTTGATGCGGTTGGTCAGGTCGCGCATTCTGAGCAGGCTTTGCTGCGCCTGAGGACCGGACTGGAGAAGTAGCGCGCCCATTTGGTCTCGGGTTGTCTGCGGGAGCTGCACCTTGTTCCACACATCCCGAGCGCCAGCCACGAGCCCCAGCGGGTTGCCCGACTTCGCGGCTGCGGCAGTGCCCGCCACGCTCTGCAATACGCCCGCGTCCATATCGCCCATGCCGGCAATGCGCGCTGCGGTCTGTGACCCGGTGTTGACCTTCTGAATGCCGCGCTTGACGTTTTCCCTTGCCAGTTCAGCGGCAAACTCACGATAGCTGCGGATGTTGTCGCCGAACACGGCTTGCAGTTTTTCCCGCGTGGCGTCGTTCTTCCACATGTTCATCAGCTCAGTGCGCCCGGCCTGCGTGCCCAGCTTCGCCCGCAGGGCTTCATTCGCGCCGATCCTGAATGCCTCAATCTCGCTCGTGCTCATCCCCCGCATCATCGTGGTGATCGCGTTATCGTCGCTAGAAAGAATGCGCCGCCCTGCGTTCGCTGCGTCGATCAGGGCAGATGGCCCGGCAAAGGCATCGCGCGCCGCTTTGTAGAGACTGCGCCCGGTCTGCGGGTCCGTGGTCGCGTCGTCGAGCATGGAAATCATGCGCTGATTCAGCTCTTTGATAGCAGCGCCAACAGGCGTAACCGTGCCGTCCGGCTTCGTCTCTTTGGCGATCAGTTGATCTAGCCCGCGCTTCACATGGTCAAGCTGCCCGGCGTTCCACGGACCCGGCTGCGTAGGGTCAATCGAGAATGGCTGTTGCCGTGCCGTGGCGAGCGTGCGAGCATGCTTGAGCGCGCCGAGTTGATCGGCTGCGGCGACCACATCAGCGAGGTCCTGCGTGGGCTGAATGTTGACTTGTCGCAGTTGGCCGTACAGGGGCGCCGCCGCTTGAGCGCGCGTCTCAGCAAGACTCTCCACCGTTCCGGCCAACCGCTGCCCGCCCGTGTCCAATGCCTTCTGCGCAGCCGTGCGAAGGCGCCCGCCTTCAGTAGCCATGCGCTGATGCTGCACATTCGCCACGGTCTCTTTCGTGCGGCCCGGCAGAGTGGCGAGCGTATCCAGTAGCTGCCGCGTGTTCTGGCCGCCTGCATCGGCGATCATCGCATCGGGGCCGAGCTTGGCTAGCCGCGCCTCAGTTTGCAAGGCGGGGTTGGTCAGGCCGGAAGTGGCTACAGTGCCGCGCGCATCACGGGCCAGGGCCTCGGCGACTTTCAGTTCTGCCGCAGCATTAGCAGCCTTCGGGCTAAATCGCTCCCGCACATTGCCCAGCACGGCACCACCGCCGCGCATCCCAGCACCAACTGCACCAGACACGACGCCGCCCAATGCAGCCCCGCCCGCCGTATCAAGCGCCATGCCAGTGAGATCCTCGGCTTTTGACGCGCCTAGACCGTACAGACCGCCCGTGAGAGCGCCAGACTTCCCGGCAGTCAGGATGGTGTTAGCAGCTGGCGCTGCTTTGGTGAACATTCCGCCAATAGGCAATGACGCCATGCCCTGCGTGACCGCTGAAAAGATCGGATTCTGCTGAGTCTGATAGTCCGATGCACCGCGCGCGAAGTCGCGGGCGCTGCGGTAGGACTCACCGATTGGCCTTCCTTGCAACGCCCCGACCACTGCGCCGCCAGCGCCGATAAGTTCATCGGCGAAGCCGAACGTAGGCCCCTGCGCGACGTTGATAAGGCCTTGCAAGGCCCCAGGCGCACGCTTGCCCGATTCGTAAGACTGAGATGGCATGCTCTTTTCAATCGCGGCAGTAATGTCCGCATCGCTCATGCCATCAGGGAACTCCACCACGCCCATACCGGGAACTTCTATGCGTTGCGGCATTACTCGATCCTCCTGGTGACCGGGTTGTATCGACGCGTAACGCCCGGGCTAGGCTGCTGCGTTGGAACAGTAGCCCCGCGCTCTTCAGCGCCGACAATGCGATCAGCATTCAGCCCGTAGTCCTGCGCGAACCTGGCATACTCGTTGCGCTTCGCGTTGTATTGCTTGACGCTTTCGGCGGTGAGTGAATCGGCAAGCGTTTGGAAGTCCTTGCGCTGCGTCGGCGTTAGCTTGGTGCCTTTGATGATCTTGTCCGCGTAGTTCACCAGCCGATCCATCGCGCCACTAGCGGCCATCGCCATCCCCAATTCAGACTCTCGCACCACCGAGCCCGGGTCTAGGATCTTCATCAGCTTGGTGGCGCCCGCAAGGTCCCCAGCAGGACTTTGCTGCGCCAGTGCCGCACTGATTTGCGAGTAGGCGCTTTTTACGTCTTGGTGCGCCTTGTAGATCGGCTCCTGACGCCATTTGGAATGCAGGGATAGCTCATTGTCTAGCCCCTTCTGCCCCATGTTGATCGGCACTTCAACCTTGACAGCCCCAGCCCTCTTCCGCTCTCGGTCCCACTGTTCGTAGGTGCCTTGATAGCCCTGCCCACGCGCGTACTCATACGCTTGCACTTCGGCTGGCAGTTTGTCCGCCTTGTCTGGCGCAGTAAATAGAACCCTGTTCTGCTTTTTTGAGTAGAGCGAGGCGCCAGGAGCCACGGGGATCGGAGTATCGTCTTTCTGCATCGCCTGCTGCAATCCAATGCCCTTTGTCGGATCAATCTGCATAACGCGATTGACGTATCCCGACATGTCAAAACCGGGTTGAACCATCGGCATGTTTGACCCGTCAGGCATCGGCCCCATGCTCAGAGCAGTTGCCCGCTCTGGCGTCAGGAAAGAATCTTTAGCCGCCTGCCGCAATGCGCCGTCCATCTCAAGCGCGCGCTGCTCGCGGTCTAGACCCATTTGCATTTGCTTCATCTGCAATTGCTGCATCGCCGCCTGTTGCTGCGCCGCCTTGCCATGCGCATAGGCTTGGTTCGCGCCCAAGAGGCCGCCTGCGAAGTTGCGGCCCAGCAAGCCGGCAGACAGCGCCATGATGGCCGCGCTTTGCGGATCGTTCCATCCGTCTCCGAGTAGTGCCATGTCAGCCCCTTAGAGGAAATACCCGAAGTTCTTGGCGAGTTGCGCTGCGGCGAGCATCCCGCCTAGGATTCCTTGCGCACCGCTCCCCTGCCCCGGAGTCGTCACCGACCCACCCATGCCGGAGAACCCGCCGCCGATGTTGGCCGCGTTCTGGATCGGCGACCACGGCAGATTCACGCCCTGTCCCAGCAGCGAGGCGCCGAGGCCAGCCGCTTGCAGGTCTTGTCCGCGTTGACTCGTCCAAAAATTTTGGTCAGCTTGATACCGCTGCAAGTCGCGCGATTGGTCCTGATTCCAAGCCGAGCCGTACAGGTTGCCGAGCTGGCCGGCAAGGTTGTCCACGCTGCCCTTGATCGCCGCGTTCTCCAGCAGGCCCTGCCCCGTGCCGCCGAAACCACCGGCCATGATCGCAGCGCCGCGCGCCTGGCGGATGCCGGCGTTCATCATGTCCGTGCTGCGGCGGGTGATGTCGTTGGCGATGGTCGGCAGGTACGGGTTCTGCGGCATGTTGCCGTACCCGCCCATGCCTGCGCCGCCCGCGCCTGACAGTTGAGAGCCAGAAGAAGGGGCGCCGTACTTGGCGATGTGGTCGTTGATCTGCTGTCCGGTGAATCCGAGGTTCTGCCCCACTTGGTCTGCGGTCCACCCGTATTGCTGCATGGCCTGCGTCATCTGCCGGGTTGCATTGGCCGCGTTCTGCGGGGACCAGTCGAGGCCACGCAGGAAACCGCCCATGTCGGGGGCCGAAGCCCCGCCTGCGCCGCCGAATGTCGCGCCGCCATAACCACCGGGGCCGCCGTTGAACGAGGTGGAACCGCCCGCGCTCATGTCGCCGGCCATCGGAACGGGGGAGGCACCGCCGAAAGATGCCCCGCCCACGGGCGCCATGCCACCAGCCGCTGGAGTCGCCACAGGCGCCGACATCTGCGCCGCGTAGGCGTTTGGATCGCCCATGTACGCATCAGCCGCGCCACCGAAAGCCGCGCCAGCGCCGGGATCGTAGGCGGCCACTTGCTGCGGCGCAGGGTTTGCCCAGTCAGACCATACGCCGTTGCTGTCCTGAGTCCCCCACGCAGCGCCAGAAAGGCCGCCAGGTACGCCGTAGAACATGCTCAATACCTCCCGCGCGTGAAACGCTCAAATCCGTTGGGGGCAATGGGTTGGCCCAGCAAGCCGGAGCCCACCATCCGCATCTGATCGCCGGCCTGTTGAGCCAGCGGCATCTGTGAGTTCAGCAATCCCTGCACCTTCGGCATCAACTCGCCGTAGACGAACTGATCCATTCGCGGATCCATCTTCTTTTCCTGCGTCTGGTCGGGCGTGCCTTGCGAGCCGAGAGCGCCGCCCAAGACCGTGGCACCGATGCCTAGGGCCTTGTCGCTGACTCCCGGGATCAGAGAACTGGCAGCGCTCTTCGCCCCGCTCGCGAGCGTTGTCCCGATACCGCCAAAAGTCGGGCCGGTGTAGCCAGTCGGCGCAACCGGCATGGCCGATTCCGGGATCAGCTCAAGCGTGCCCATCATCTGCGGCACGCCCTTGGCGAGATAGGGGCTCATCGACTCGGCGAATGCCGCGTTCTGCGCCGCCACCTCGCCGGCCGTTGGCACACCAGCGTCAAATCCGCTCATTGGGCCTCCGCTGCCGCCCATCGCCCCCATCAGGCCCTGCAAGCCCGCATAGCCAATCAGCGACATCGCAAGGCCCGGGCCGAGCTTGTCCCACAGGTCCGGCGCGGACGTTTGCCAGTCGTGCGTGTAGTTCCCCTGCGCATCGTATTGCTTGGCCATGTCGCCAAACTTCCAGCCCTCGGGGAGTACGTTGTAGCCAGAAAACGTCTGCCCGCCAGTGAAGTTATTTTCGCCACCCATGTCGGAAGACGTCATGGTGGGGGTGTAGATCAACCCGTCTTTCTTGAGCACACCGCCATAGCCAAGGGATGCCATCTTCTGAAGTTGCTCTGTAGTCAGTGCCATATAGGCCCCCTATGTAAGTCCTGTGCCAGAGATAAGCCACTCGGTCGCTGTGACCTTGATCGCCGTGGCGATTCCATCGGCCGCGAGTGACCGCGTGCCGGTCGTTCCCGCACCCGCAAGCCTCATCGTGTCGGTCGTGATCGCAATCGAAATCACGCCGGCCCCGTTCTGGTTGATGAAGGTCAGCGCCGTGAACAGCGGATAGGCGACCGACGAATTCGCCGGAATCGTCCATGTCCGCGCTGTCGTGTCCGCGCTGGGATGCAAAAACGCCTTGTTGGCGTCCGTGATGTCGAAAGTCTTTGCCGCACTCACCGATTCACCGGCAAGGGCCGCAGTCATCTTGACGTACAGCCCACCGATGTAGCAGTACGGGCCTTGTCCTAGCCCGGGGTCATAGTCCGTGCCATCGGCAAAGAACACGTCGCCCGTGCGCGGCTTGTCGAGCGCCGCGTGAATCTCACGAAGCTGTACGCGGTCCTGTCGTTGGTTCAGAGCCTGCGCGATGCGTTGCAGTTCGCCGTTCAGAAACGCCGAAAGCGCCTTCGGGTCGGAAGGCGGGGCTAGGGGCGTGTACATCACTTCGGCAACGGCATGCCGTTGCGTTCAAGGATGGTCAGCAGCGATTCCTCGCCGGGGAA
>ERZ761595.111-NODE-111-length-16809-cov-5.680196_pt1 | contig 16809 bp, 18 predicted proteins | sample MGYA00511035_ERZ761595 | MGnify/ENA primary metagenome ERZ761595 (study PRJEB28899, sample SAMN03785553) | bioreactor sludge metagenome | biome: EBPR Sludge; feature: EBPR Bioreactor; material: 0.22µm filtered reactor supernatant | place: Saint Lucia: Queensland...
ATAAGAGACAGCGCCAAGACTGCCCGCAGCAGTTAAGTAACCGTTTGATCTGAGAGGAACCTATGGCAACCAAGAAACCGTATCGTACATCGGATGAGATTCTAAAGGATGCCCGCGCCGAAAAAGCGCGGGTGTTCACCACCAAGTCCGGCCTGTTGCTGGAATTGCAAGAAATTCCGCCGCTGTTGTTGCTCGATCTGCACAGCAACGAAATGGGCAAGCCCCAACCCCCTGAGAAAGTACATCCCGCTGGCATCGCAGGGGTCACGTTTTTCGATGAAGACGATCCCGACTACAAAGAGGCGCTGTCAGCGTATGAAACCAATCGCACGGGGGAATTGTTGCGGGCCTGTATTTTGATGGGCGTCAAGACCTTCCCGCCACTAGATGACCCACTGGTGAAACGGTTGCGGCTCATCTCCCCCAATGCTGGCAACGATCTACTGAAACTGCGCTGGGTCGAGGCGCAAATGAAAGAAGATGAGTTCGGGCCGTTCATTGAAGCCGTCATGTCACAAACAACTGTGACTGAGGAGGGGCTTCTTGAAGCAGAGGCCACGTTTCGGCATATGGGTGAACGGGCAACCGATAACGGAGCATCGGTTTAAGCGCCAGCTATTGGTGGACATCTACAAACCCACCCGTGTCAGTCAGATGGATGCGGCGCGGTTTTGTGGACTTACATGGGCCGAATATTTAGCCCTCCCCGGCAGTCCCCGTTGGGTGAACCCCCACACGGGGACACTCAGCAAGTGCGAAGTCTTTATCTACTATATGCACTCGACGTTGGAAGACGCTTTCCGGCGTGAAAAAGAGACAGAGCAGTCCTAATGGCACTTCAGGTTACGGGTAATCGCATTGTTTTGGAAGGCGTGGGGAAATACCTTGCGGATTCCCAAAAAGTCAATACTGCAATTCGCTCAACCAATGAATTGCTGCGTAATCAGACAGTCACGGCTCAAAAAAGCAAAACTAAATCGGTTGCCCAACAAAACACTGAGCTAAAACAAACCAACGCCCAACTGCTGGCAATTAACAAGGCCATACAGAATATAGGCGCACGCCTTCAGGCTTTACCTATAGCCAAGTTGTTCCAAGATGGCCTCGACAAATTGAAGCAAGTAAGCGTCATAGCTGAACAAGCGGCGCAAGTAATTCAATTGGTTTTTAGCCGACAGGGACAAGTAATTGCAAAATCACTAGCATTGGCTTTGCGTCTAGGCTTGGGGCCTAGTGTCATTGGCCCCCTGCTCGATAATTTTCAGAAAAAGTTTGTGGGTTATATCCGCAAGAATTTTGGCAATGGTGCTGCTGATCTTGCCAATAATTTTATTAATGTAGTCCAGCCTGCTATAGAACGCGGCTTGGTAAACGGACTGCAAAAAGCCCTTGCAATTTATGAACGCCTTAATGCGGCATTTAATCAAAGTGCGGGATTAAAGGGGTTTGTCAAAACTTTAGCGGGTGGCAATCAGGAACAAGCCAAAGGCGCAGAAAAATACGCCAATCAATTGCAGCGGGTAAATAGTGCCCTGTCAACACAGGTTCAAATAATGCAGGCGTTACAATCCAGTGGGTTAAAAGCGCCACCCGCCGCAGAGAAATTTATCAATACAATAAACCGCATTCGGCAGGCAATTGATTTTGTACAACAGGCCGCCAAAATTATCGAAAAGGCAATGGGGCCTGTAGGTGCAGCAGTCGCTAAAGGCATTGGTCTTGCTATTCGATTGGGCCTAGCGGATAACATCATTGGTAAGATCATTGACCGCTTTCAAAAGAAATTCGTAGAGCTTATTCGGCAAAATTTTGGGGATCGCGCCGCTGACCTCGCCAATACATTTATTGATAACATTCAACCCGCCATCGAAAAAGGACTGGTCGAAGTTCTTAAATTGTTGTTGAGGTTTTATGGACAATTACGTGATGTTTTTAAAGGAGACAAAGACCTTCGTAATTGGATCAAGGCTATTGCAATTTCTGACAAAGATATACAACCGCTGCTCAAATTGGCAAGTTCTTTAAATTATGTCGGCATTTCATTGAATGCTATTGAGATTGCTGCTGCTAAAGTTGGGCAACGATTTGGCTTTTTATCGGCAAAAACCAACGAATTACAAAAAGAAATAGACACATTACTGGGTCGGCGCACCCTTTTCAATCGCGTAATAGATGCGGTTTTGTCTCCTTTCCGTTTCGCTTTTGGATTGTTAAACAAAGCATTAATCCAACCCGTAATAGGCACTGCGGGATTCATAGCCGATACATTTGGGAAATTTCTGAAAAAAGGATTGCAGTTAGCACTTATACGTTATATCGGGCGTAATCTATTGGCAAGAGGTGGAAATGGGCTAGTAGACTCCCTCCTGAAAACAATTTTGCCCAATTCGCCTGAGACACAGGCGTCTATTAAAGGTGCTTTATCGGCCTTTTTCGATCCTAAAAGTTTTGAAAAGAACATTTTTGCTGCATTTAAAACCCTCCAAACGGGCATGAGCCGTGACAAGTTATCTTCCTTTTTTGTCAAGGCAGTGACAGGGCTTGATACAGGTGCCACAGATGAAGATGTAAACCGCGCCACTCAGAATATATTTCAACGCATGGTACAAGGCGCTTCAAAAGGCCGCGCTGCTTTTGAAAAGGAAACTAAGGAACGCGCTCGGTCAGCTAAAATTTCAGATCGTCTTGCCGCTACAGAACAAAAGCTGGCCCGTCAAAAAGAAGTCAATCTAAAACTAAGCCAAAAGCTAGTGGACGTTGAACGTCGTTTGATGGGAATGGAACAGGGCCTAGCGTCAAACGTTCAAAAAGCGGGCCAGCAATTCAATATTGCGGCTAAATCTGCAAGTAATTACGCTTCAAATCTCAAGCAAATCACTAACATCAATATTCAGCAAGGCCAATCTAAGGCTAGTGGAATGTTCGATGGCATGGTGGAACGCGCTCAGGGAGCAATGGAAAAAGTGCGTTCTATGTTTGGTGGCGGGAAAGATGCTTTACAGAATGCGACTTTGAGTGATGCTTTCAAAACCGGATTTAACAATATTCCTAAAGCCCTCGAAGTTGGCTTTAAAGGTGCTAAGACCGCTGCCAAAGGACTAATTGAAACATTCAAAGCCTTGCCTCCTGTAGCGCAAGGCGCAATTGTAGCATTGGCAAGCGTAGGTGTTGCGCTAGTGGCTTTGAAGGTAGGTATGATGGCCTTCAAAGCATTCATGGCACTGGGCAAACGCGGTGCGGCCTTTGAGGGCATCATTGCCTCATTTGACACCCTAGCCCGACAAGCCCAACAAGTGCCTGAAGCCCTGCTCGTCAACATGCGGAAAGCCGCCAACGGTACCATTGCTGACCTCGACCTCATCACCAACGCCAACCTTGCGCTGGCAGGTGCAACGGGTGAAACCGCTAAGTTGGTCGGCGAAGGCTTGCCCAAGCTGTTGGAAATCGCCCGCGCCCAAGCCCGTTCAACAGGTAAGGATGTCAACTTTCTGTTTAACAGCTTGGTTGAGGGTGTGAAGAAAGCCCAACCCGAACTTATTGACAACACAGGTCTGCTCGTGCGGGTGGGGGAAGCCAACGAAGAATTAGCTAAGAAACTAGGCAAGTCCGTCGAAGCCCTTAGCGCACAGGAACGCCAGCAAGCCATCCTTAATGCTACCCTCAAGGCAGGCGAGGCATCGGTTAAACAGTTAGCCAACGCCGAACTCACCGCCGCCGAAATTCAGCAGCAGATTGACACCAACCGCAAGAACGCGCTGGACACACTGGCACTGGCAGTACAACCGCTATACAAAGTATTTTTGTCTATTCAAAAGGGCATCACTGACATTGTGTTGAGTGTGGTACGAACGGTTGCGCCGTTTATCTCTATTATTGGTCAGATCATTGGCACGATTATCACCAACACTATGAAATTGTATGGGGTGGTTGCTGGTTTATTGATGCGCTTCAGTACCTTTGGCACCATTGTCAAAGAGGCAAAATATATAGGCGCAATTATTTATGCCCTCATGAAGCTACTCTATATAGGCATTAAGGCATATTACGAAGGGCTTTTCACCATCTTGGGTGCCATCGGAGATGCGCTCGACTGGGTAGGCGACGAACTGATTAAAATATTCCCCTTCCTCAATGTTTTCAGGGAAGGTTTGTTTATTGGTGCTGCCAAAGCCTTTGGCGCGTTTGCTGCGGGGGTCTTGCAAGCGGCAAACAACTACATCTTCCCTGCGGTGATTACCATTGCAGAATTTATTGCGGACTTTTTAATGGGCGAATCCCCGCCGCCCAAAGGCCCCCTGTCTACCATTGACAAAGGCGGGGCCAATATTATGCAGGCGTGGTTGGGGGGCATGGCGGGTGTGTCATTGGAACCCGTTACGCAGGTAGCCCAACAGGTCGCCAGCATGATGGGGGAGGTTGCCAACTATTCCCTCGACCAAGTGAAAGCCCGACTTGCCGAACTCGATGCGGGTCTACAGCCGTTCGCAGATCGCTTGGAATTGGTTAAGGCCCGCCTCGAAGCCCTGACTAAACCGCTGGAAACGGCCCGCGATATTATTGCCAAACGCTTAGATAAAGCGGTTCAAACACTGACCAAAGGCGGGGGCAACGCTGAGGAAGTCAGGGCCATTGACAAACAATTGCAATTGATTAATGAACGGTTGGCCCTCTCCCAAGAGGAATTACAAACGGCGCAATTACAATATGATCTCGTGGCGGCAACGCAAGCTGAAGAACGGGCCGCCCTTGCCATCCGCGAACGCATGTTGGGTACTACCGAAGCGATTGCCGACGCCGCCAGTGATGCCGCTACCGCGACCAGCGATGCTGCCAATACAGGTGGGGGCGGTGAAGCGCCTATAGCGGGAGGTGGCGGTTTACCTGCCCTGACTGGTGGGGCATCCGCAGGGGATAGCATTTTGGGTCTGGACGCCATTAAGGGCGCATTGGGCGACCTGCAAAATGCTGCAATTGGTTCTTTTATTGATGCGGGTGGGCAGGCTCAACTTGATGAAGCAAGAGGCAACCTGAGCAAGTTGGGAACACAGACCAAACGTATTGGTACGGGACTGTCTACTATTGGCGACAAGATCACCAAGCCCTTTGAAAACATCGGGGAAACATTGGGTGGGTACTTTGAAACGGCCCAAACCAAGTTCGACGAATTTTTTGGTGAAGAAGGTACGATCACCAAAGTCGTCAACGGCATAGGCAGTACCTTTACGGGATTGTTTGGCGAAGACGGCACGATTAAAAAGTTCTTTGTGGGTGATGAATCTATCTTTAATACCATCACCAGCAAATTCAATGAACACTTCGGGCCTGAATCGCCCCTTGCTATGCTGTTTGGTGAGGGAGGTCTATTTGGTTCAGGCGGGGCAATTGAGTCTGGATTTTCAGCTTTATTTGGCCCTGAAGAAACAGAAGGGACACTTCTTTATAAACTTGGCGTCTTTAAAAAGGGTATTGAAAACACCTTTGCCAGTATCTTTTTTAACGCAGATAGTCCCTTGCAGCGAGTTTATACGGCAGTCGTAAATGTAGTTGAAGGTATTTGGGGATTATTTAACGCCATTGTCACAGCGGGCAGTACCCTTAGTATTTCAGATGCACTCAATAGCCTCAAGACTGTATTACTTTCTTCACTGGTTTACCCTGCGGTAGATGCGGCTGAGGCAGTGGGCAACAGCGTGATTGATGCTATTAATAAAGCCATAGCGAATATTTGGGAAGATGCGCCGGGTGCTTTGCGTTCGGCACTAAGTTTGGCGGGTCTTGAACTTGGTGATTTTCAAATAACACGCCTTGATCTCCCCTATCCCACCTTCCACGAGGGGGGTGTGGTGCGGGCCAACCTGCTGAAAGGCGAAGGGGTCTTGTCCATTCCGATGATGGACACGTTGAACCGCTTGGAAAGTTATCTGCGGGCACCCAGTTTTACTCAACCCATCCTCGGTACTGCCAACAACAGCACCAGTATTGACCGTTCGCAGCACTACAGTGTGGGTGAACTCCATTATCACGAACAACCACGCCTGCGCCGTCCGCTACATGAGATGCGGCGTATGGCGGTCATGGGACGCTTCTAATAGAGGAACGGTTTAAATGAGCCTGATAGATTACGTCGAAGCGTATAATGCGGAAAACCTGCGGGGCTACCAGATTGAGGTGAATGCCAGTGCCCCAGTGCCCCAAGCAGCAACGGGCCATGTGGTGTTGTGGGCTGACAGCACGGGGTTACGTACCATTGATGCAGGGGCCATGACTCGCACCTATGTGACAACAGATGGCACTCAAACCCTCACCAACAAGACGCTGACCACACCTGTTATTGCTGACTTTACCAACGCCAACCACACCCACCAAACCAACAGTGGAGGCGGGGGCTTAGATGCAGCGGCGATTGCGACGGGAACACTCTCGAATAGCCGAATCAATTGGGCGTCCCCCTCAGCCATCGGCAGCACCACACCAGCGGCAGGGACGTTTAGCGCGTTGACGGTATCAGCTACCGCGCCAAGTGCATATATCACAGGTACGGCGGGCAATGCGCGAAGTTTGTTTTACCAAAGTGGCGGCACAAATCGCTTTGTGTGTTTTGTAGACAGTGTTACAGAATCAGGCTCTAATGCCGGAAGCAATTTTCAAATTGGGGCATATTCAGACGCCGGATCGTTTCTCAACAACTACGTTTCTATCACGCGCAGTTCGGGCAATGTCAACTTTACAGGCACACTCTCCAAAGGCGGCGGGTCATTCGACATTGACCACCCCCTAGACCCTGACAACCGCGACCTCATTCACAGCTTTGTGGAAGCGCCCCGTGCGGATTTGATTTATCGGGGTAAGGTGCGCCTTACACGCGGACGGGCAACGGTCAACATTGACACCGCCAGCGGCATGACCCCCGGCACATTTGAAGCCCTGACCAAGCACACCGAAGCCGATATATTCCTGCAAAACGTCAACGGGTGGGAAGCGGTACGCGGGGAACTCGTGGGCAACGTCTTGACCATCACGACCCAGAATCAGCGATTGGTAGACAATGACACGATTAGCTGGATGGTGGTGGCTGAACGCAACGACGCCTTCTACCGCGCCAGTAGCCTCACCGACGATCAAGGGGACTTCATTGTAGAACGTGACAAACCCGGCTTGACGGTTGCCGAAGAAGCCCTACTTGACAAAGAAGATGCTGCTCCCGAAGCATTGGCACAATTGATTGGCAAACGGGGCTTTGCCAAACATGCCCATTTAACCAACCGGACATTGCCCACTGCGAGGCCAAAACGGGGCGGTAAATAATGCCCATCACGACAATCACGAGGGCCACGGCCCTCACCACTTCGGACGGTACTGTCCTCACCGCTTCCGACACCAGTACGGCGTTAGCGGTTTCGACCTCTGCGTTTGTGCTGGGAATGCCGCCGCAAGTTGATCCGGCCTATCTCATTTATATCTATGACCACACACTGAATGTGGTAGCGCAGTTTAACAACCATATGGTATTGGCGCTGGATTACGAAATTCAACTGAATGCCATATCCACCTGCGCCCTGACGGTGTTAGCCGATACCGAACAAGCCGATCTATTACAACGCGATTTTATTTTGGCGGTACATCGGCACAATCAAATTCAGTATGTCTACGAACACGCCTACCTCATCCGCGACATTGAAATCTTTGAGGAGGAAGGCGGTGTGGCGCTGGTAACAGTGGGGGGTTTGTCGCTCGAAGATGTATTGGCGGGCCTCATTGTAGACCCCGACAGTGATCCGCTGGTGGCAAACGGCTACAGCACCAAGTCTGGGCCTGCTGAAACGGTCATGCAGAAATATGTGGAGCAGCAACTTAGAATCCGTGATGAGGAGTACCCGGCCTTTTTCCGCTTCAGTGTGGACAAGGGACGGGGGTACATTGTGGGGGCAAGGGTACGTCATGACAATTTACTTGACCTCGTGCAGCGGTTGTCGAATGCGGGCCGCGTAGATTTTAGAGTGGTGATCTTCCAACAATACCTATTTTTTGTGACGGAAATCTATGGACGGGGATTAAGCAAGCGCCTCAGCCCCAGTCGCTATTTATTGTTTTCTAAAAAACGGGGCAATCTAATCAACCCCAGCATCACCTATGATTACCGCGAAACCCAAAATGCAACCTATGTGTTGGGGCCGGGGGAAGCCGAAAACCGTTTGGTGTATCGGCGGGATAACACAGTAGATGTATCTGCTACACCATTTTCTAGGCGTGAATTTGTGGTAGATGCAGGCAGCACCGAACCCGGTAGCAGCTTGGAAGCGTTGACCAAAGCTGATGAAGAACTCTTTGAAAAACGTCCTAAAATTCGTATGGACTTTACGTTGGTACAGTCCACTACCCATTCGCGTTACCAACTCGACTGGTATTTGGGTGATTATGCCACAGTGGAGTATCGAGGCCGCGAACAGGACGTGCGGATCACCAAAGTAACCATTGGCGTGCGCGGCGCTGTAGAAACCATTGGCGTGACAGTGGAGGAATACAACGATGTCTTTTGATGATTTGCAAAGCCGCATGGTAAATAAGATGCGCCAGCAAGTGGACGACCTCAGCAAGCGGGTGCGTGAGCAGCAACACAATGAAGTGGCGCAAACCGCACGGGCACTCAAGCGGTATACGCTTGCTGATTTGCCCACTGCGGACAGTACCTTAACGGGATACATGGTGTGGGTAACGGATGGACAGAATCCCGACGAAAATACGGGGGCAGGCACGGGATGTCTGATGATCTGTGATGGCACCGATTGGGTATGGCCCTCGGCGCAATTGGCTTCAAGCGCCAACACTGCGGGCACTGCCGACTACGCGGGGCAGGCCACCAATGCTCTCAGCGTACCAACCTATGCCAACCTTGCCGCCGCCCCAACCCCTACCATTGCCTATAGGGGGTATATGGGCTTTTTCCCCACTGCACGAAAAGCCGGGGAAGCCGCCGATGATGGCACAGGCGTGCTTGCCATTGTGATGTATGAAACCACTGCCCTCGATTACCGCTGGGTGCGCTCAACGGACTATACCGAGATTGTATTTTAGGAGGCGCGATGACCAGTCGCAGCTATCGCAGTGCCGCAGGGGAAGTCAATTTACTGGTGCGTTCGGACGGCACCTTATTCATGCTTGACGACCAATACACCCGCGCCGTGATGGGGGGCAGTGGACGGCGCAGTATGCCCACCCGCGCTTATTATTCGCAGGAAACCAATGACCGTGTGGTAAAACAAGTCACCACAGGCTATGGGTTTGAGCCACGCACCATTGAATTACAGTGGACATATCAGGGCAATAACCGCACCACGTTTCTGGATTTTCTGGATCGGTTTATTGAGTTCATCCGCCCCAACGGGAATTACACTTATGCACTGCGGAACGTGCGCCCCGATGGGCGAACCCGCCAGATTGACGTGCGCCTTACCTCTGATTTATTCATGGATGAGTTCACATTGGGGAGCAGGGGCTTAGATGAAGCCCTTCAATTTATGGCGGATGATCCGCGCTGGTATAACCCCACCCTCATTAGTGTTGCGGTTAATGATGCCCTCACCAGTGGCTTTGGGTTTCCGGTAGGCTTTCCAGTGGGCTTTGCAACGGGCCATTTGCAGGAAAACATTACCTATGGGGGCAATGCTGAAACACATCCCATTCTGACATTGACGGGGCCATTTCAAGCGGCTGCTGTCTACAACAACTCCATTGACCAGTCCATCTGGATTACGGGGGCACTTGACGCTGGGGATACACTGGTGATTGACCTTGATCCCAGTGCGACCACTGCCCGCCGTCAAGACGGGGCAGACTACTACCTCTATTTAAATGACTCTAATTTGCCTGCCTTTGTGTTGTCGCCTGCGACCAGTACGGTTACGGGAGGCATCAACAACATTTCCTTTTATGCGGAGTCCTACACCAGTGCCACGACCCTCACGGTGAGTTATTATGAAAGGTATCTCAATCTATGACCATTCGCGTATTTCCCTTCTCTGAAGCCGATGTGGGCACGTATAGCGCCGACTATTGGGCCGCTTATGTCCATAGCCTATTCGGTGTTTCCAGTACCTACCCCAACCGAGGTGTGGTGATAGATGTAGGGTCGGAACTGTTGGTGTCCAGTCCGGCATCGGGCCGTGCCGTAGATGTTGCAGCAGGCGCAGCACTTGTCGGGGGACGCATGTTTCATAACGACGCCTCGACATCGGTGTCATTGTCTGCCAACACCAGCGGCAATCCGCGCTTCGACCTCATTTGCGCCCGCTGGGTAGCTGCGACCCAAACCGCTTCATTTTTTGCAGTAGAAGGCACACCTGCTGCCACGCCTGCTGTCCCTTCGCCCACCCAAACCAGTACCGATTATATGATCCCATTGGCAGCGGTCTATTTGGTATCGGGATATAGCAGTGTTAACACGGGGTACGTGGTAGACCTGCGCGAGTGGGTGGGGGCAGGCGAGATCAAAGTGGGATTCCTGCAAGATTATGCAGGCAATACTGACGACGACAGTCCTGTGGGATGGCTCTATTCTAATGGGGAAACCATTGGGGCATCCAATAGTGGAGCGACGGGATTTGCTGTCAGTGGACAAGCCTATAGGCTATTTGCACGGTTATGGAACCAATATGCCAATACCGAACTTGCTATCCAAGATTCGGCGGGTTCGGCTTCTACAAGAGGTTCCAGTGCCCTTATTGACTTCATTGCCCAAAAACGAATGCCTCTGCCCGACCTGCGAGGCCGCACTACCGCAGGGTACGACAATCAGGGTACGGCGTCAGGGGCCAATCGCATTACAGCGTCATGGGCTGATACACCGGGGGGAACGGGGGGTGCTGAAACCCACACGCTGGTGATCGGGGAAATTCCTGCTCACAATCATGGAGGCATCACGGGGTTAAGTGGTGCCGGCACTTCACAATTCGCGGGTGGTGGCGCGTCGGGATCGGCGGCTGCCAGTTCGCAGGGGTCAGGTACAGCCCACAATAACTTGCAACCTACAATGGCAGTTGCCAAACTCATTCGCTGGAAAGGAAACTCATAACGAATGGCTAATCGTGTTGTGTTCAAAAACGTATCAAGCGATTTTTTCACGGTACACACAGGGCCGGGGGTACAATATCCGGGCATCTGTCATATCCCGCTAGGAGAGCAGGTGCGGGTGGAGGCGGACAGTTCGCTCTATAACGATGTGGATGGGTTTCGCTGGTGGAAGATTGCGGAAGAAACCGTATCGTCACCCGACAGAGCAGGATGGGTGGTAGACATTCACGGAAATAACCCCGCTGCACCCACTCTGCGCCTGTTGCAGTTTGTATCGGTCTATACTGCCTAGAGTTCGGGAGTGAGGCCGCAGGCGCGGTCTGGATTACCATTACGGTAACATTCAATGTAAAAGACCGTGCCATGTAAATCCACGATAAAGATGTCACGAGTGCCCCTGTTCATGAGGGCACTTTTGGCATCCATCCATGTAATGGAATAGATGCCCGGAAGGTCAAGGGTGATAGCCGTCCCCGTAATGTTGTCCACGAGGAACACCCGTTCAAAGTCCGAATAGAGACTGTGCCCTCCATTGGGGGAGGTGGCTTGGGCCGTCCAAGTGTCGGCTTGAACTGGACTGTTGAGTAACATCAAAACCAAGACCGTTGCGAGAATCAGTGACCGTTTCATTCCTGCTCCTTTTGTCGAATCCAACGCTTTGCAGTTTCAATATCCGCCCCCATCGGGGGAAACTCCTCAACTACAAACCCACCGACCCAAAGAAATGTTTCGGTGGGTTTATCCCATATTACACGGGCATCGGTAAAACCATAGACATGGGCCATGTGGGTTAGATCGCCAGCGTCACTGGCCCGCAGCATATCCGTGACTTTGGCGTTGCCATCTTCCACTAAAGCACGCACCGCCGCCATGTATTCCTCAAAAGCAACTGGCGGCTCATTAAAAGCCTTTCGGAAGGCATTTACGAAACCCCAATGAAATCGGAATAACGCTTCTGTGGCGGCATCTAGTATCGCGGTGATATTGGCAAAAGGCGATTCCCCAGCATACTGCGTACCATCGGGAGCCGTCTTAATTTCCACTACCATATTTCACCCCCCGCTTGGGTTTCTCAAACGTGGCGGGATCGTAGTCGCTGACCGGAATGCACCAGCGATTGTTTATCTTCGTGGCGTTGGGGAATACACCCCGACTACACCAGTGCGTGATGGTGCTGAGTTGCAATTGTTCGCCTAATTTCAGCTTGGCAACTTCGTGCTGCCATATCTCAGTAGTTGTCCAACAGGGTACTTTGGGCATATGTTTCTTCCTTGTGTGTTCCTATACAGTATACCGCACATGGGAGAAAATGAATAGGGGATAAAAACCAAAAGCCCCTCTGACTTGGCAAGCTGGGGGCGGCGGGTTTGGCGAAAACCTTTTGGTAACAGATATGATCTGTCAGTGACAGGGTAAGATTGTTGTGCTACCCCTACCCCTTATTCTACCACATAACAACCAAAAAGCCCACTGAGGGAGGGTGGGCTTTCGGGAGAGGTCAATCTACGTACAGAAGGAAGCAACCATGTCTCCCTTAGTGTACCATACCTTGAGAAAGAATTAAAGTATTGAGATTGAATTAAAATGGCGCGTGTTGAAAATGGCACACTGCTGCCGCCAGTGCGTCCGCTGCGTCATCGGGCTTGGGTGGTTTGGCGAGGTCGAAGTAAAGGGTTACGGCCTGCTGGACTTCTTTTTTGGAAGCCCTGCCGTGCGATAGCGCAGCTTTAATGGTTTGGGGCGGGTAGTTAAAAGTAGGAATTGCAAACCGTTCTAACCTTTCGAGGATGATCCCCCGTGCTTCAATGATGTCGGTGATGGAGGCCGCATTGCCGAAAAATAACCGTTCTACCGCTGCCGCCGCGATAGTTCGTGATTGCAGAAAAACGGTTATTTGGTCGGACAGTCGCACCAATCGCTGACCCTGTGTAGTGTCGGTGGGCGATTCCCATACGCCGTGATCCCGATGCTCCAACACACCATGAACCACTTCCACCAGACCCCATCCGCAACGGGTCGTGCCGGGGTCAACCCCCAAGATTATCGTCATAACATTCCTTGTGTGCTAACAGTTACAGGTAGTATACCGCAAAAACACACGTTCTATAATGGTATAAACCACATTCTAACCTAAACAGTGGTGCGACACAGGGATGTAGCATGGTATAATAGAATGTATGTTATTGAAGTGTCGGGGAAAACAGGAAACCCGCTGGTATGTTGTTGGAGAACCAGCGGGTCTTAGCACACAATGGAATGGTTTAATCCATATCATTGTATAAAGAGTGTACCATTTATGTGTCACGCGGTCAATCCTTTGACTATCCCCCCCCAATCATTGGGATGTTCTAGCATTTATTGACAACCGTTACAGTATACGGTATCTTTAAAAGAAAGGGCTGTTGGAAGCCCCCTAGCACACAATATAAAGGAAAGGCCATGTCAGACAAGCGGGAGATACCCGTCCCCGAAGTATCCGCTTTGTTTCCCCAACCACCCAAAGGCAGCATTGCTTATTGGGATGACGATGGGGTCTACATCTTTTGCCCTGAACAGGGATCGTTAGTATTTTTCACCGCCATTTACCACGCCGACCAGAAGTTCCACATCAAATGGTTTAATCGCATCAAGGCAGGGCAAAGCAGCGCGGCGGCCCTCGATCCCGACTTTAAAGCCGTCTACATTGAAATTATGACCATGCACCCCTACCTGCGGGGTATGGGCTATCTGTCGGGTACGGGCCGTTGGGAGTGGGAAAAGCTGTATGAATAAGCCGACCCTAACCCCCTATTCCGGGCATGATAATGCGGGTTTGGTATTGGTGCTTGAGGCCACTGCCCGCGAATTTGTAGAACACCAAACCACCATGCAAGAGGCGCAGGCACAGTTAGATGCCGCCGAACCTACCTGCCTTGTCCAATACGCCGACATCCCCACCCCCCTGTCCGACCTTCGCACCAAGTTGAGTTTACTTGAGGCTGAAATGGCTGATCTCAAGAAAGCCATTGCTGAAGGTGAACGCGGCTTGCGTACCACCTTGCCCGATGTCATGGACACGTTAGAAGCCTCTACCAAGATTGCAAAGGAACTTCAGGAGCAAATGGGCCTTGTGTTGGCAGAAATGTCACACCGGGGCATCAGGGCCGAAGACAACCGCGACGTGGTGTTGGGTCAAACCTTTATTGGCGACAAGGCGTTTACAATGGTGGCCCGTGAAATCCGCAATGCCCAAAGTTGGAACTTCGACGCCCTAAAACTCATGGCCTCGCTCCCGCCCGAACGATTGGGCTTCTTTACCTTTGATGCCAAACCCGGACACGGGGACGTGTCGAAGAAAATGGCGAATGAGTGGCTACGGCGGGTGATTGCCGAAGGCAACGCCCCGGACGGCGTGGCTTTTGCGCCGATGGTACTGGCAAAAGTGGGGGGTGATGACCCCGTTTATTTAGTTGAAGTGACAACTGAGGGAGGCATGTCCGATGCAAACGCGCAATTGGATGCAGAATAAAAAGAAGGTAGCGAAGTGGGCCGCCGACCTCGTGGAAAGCAAAGAGGGGTTCATTGTGGTAGACACGGAAACCACAGGCACGGGGCCACAAGATGAAGTGGTTCAAATAGGCGTGGTCGAATACATGCAGGGCGAAGTGAATGTCCTGTTGGAATGTCTGGTGCGCCCTCTAAAAGTTGTGATCTCCCCTGCGGCTTCGGACATCACGGGTATCACGATGGACACCGTGCGCCATGCGCCCTTCATCAATGCCTACCGTGAAGTGCTGGAATACATCTTCCACAACCGCCGCCTCATTGCTTACAACGCCGACTTTGATGAACGCTTGTTGCGTCAGTCCTTTAACGCAACGGGCCACCCCTTCCCCTTTGAAATCGAGTGCGCGATGCTGGCCTACGCTAAGTTTTATGGGGAATGGAACGACTACCGAGGGGATTACCGTTGGCAGAAGTTGGTGGCGGCCTGCAAACAGCAGAATATTCCAGTGGTAGATGCCCACCGTGCCGCAGGTGATTGCATCATGACGTGTAAGGTAATGGAGGCAATGGGGGAGGCGCATTATGTTCGGCCTAAGTGAGATTCAACTTATGGTATTGGTAAAAACCAACACGGGGCAGGTGTATGAGAAAGATGACCTGAAAGCCCTGCACCCCAACGTCACAGATGATGACCTTGACTATCTGGTACAGCGGGGCATTCTGATGACCACCCCGTCAGGGGAACGGTATTTCAGCACCATGCACGCTGAAGGGTTGGTCGAACAGGGCTTCATGCACATGCTCCAAACCCTGAAAGATATTTCGTATGCGGCCCACCTGCGCCGCCATGCCCAGTTCTTTGATATGGCAAACCAAGCCATCAATTGGAAGGGAAAGTAACATGCCCATTAAAGGCTTAACCGACACCATCACCCCCACGCTCCCCCGGTTGGGGGGCATTAAAAAGGGAGAGAAAACCGAGAAGGGCAATCCCCGCAAGCTGCCGTATTTCGTGTTTGCGGTAGCGGGCAAACTCGACGGCGAACCCGAAACGCCTTTTGAACGCCTATTCCGTGAGGGGTATGGTGACAAACCCACGCAGATCATGGGCATGTTTATAGGGGCATCCGAAGACGCCGTGTTATATACCGCCATGCGTGCCAAAGGCAAAGAGGGCAAAACCACCCGCGTGTGTGATCGTGAGGTCGCCACCCACCAACTCACCAAAAAGGGCGAGGTCATCACAATGGAACGCGGAACATTCCCTTGTGGCTGGAATGGTGCTGAAAACAAATGTACCTTTGGATGCAAAGCCGAGGGCCGTTTGTCGTTTGTCCTAATGACTTCAGACGGCAGCGAACCGCTGTTTGTGAATCAAGAGGGCTATCCGCTGGGTATTGTGGATCACCGTATCTCCGAAACGGATATTAAACAGGTGTTGGGTACGCTGCGGGGCGCGATGATGATGACTCCCGTCTTGGGTATGGTGTTTCGTCTGGTGTTGCGTGAATGGCAGCATCCCCAGTATGGCAAGATTTACGCCAGTAATTTTTATTTTGACCATGTGTATCACCGCTTTCAGCGTCCCCAACTGGAAACAGGCCACGCCTCCCGGCCCACGCTGGAACTGCCCGACCACACCGAACCCGACGACGACGGGGATTCTTTTGATAACTTCGGGGTGGATGAGAGTGAGTTGGTGGATGAACCTGCGATTGAAGCACCGCCGCGTCTTGCCGACCAGAAACAATACGATTGGGCCTATCGCACCTATCGTGTGCTGGATACTGAACTGGACTTCATTCTTACCCACAAGGTCAACAAAAAACGACTGGCGCACGAGGTAGATGCCCAGTGCAAAGCATGGGCCAATCAACCCGTTCAGTTCAGTGATGAAGCGTGGATGGCAGCGGTTTGGTATCCGTTTCTTGTGGGACTAGAACTGGACACAATGACAGCGATGAAAATTGTAGACACAATGGTACCCCCCGACGAGACACGGTTGATTGTGTATCGGGATGCGTTGCTAGAGGCAAATAAATAATGATCTCCGTAGCACAGCAGATCATGGAGGCCCGTCTTAGCGCGGGCCTCACCCGTACCCAACTGGGTAAGAAGGCTGGCCTGCCCCGGCAGACCATTTTGCGGATAGAGCAGGGGGAAGTCTCTCCTACCTTGCAAACATTAGGGAAGATTGCAGCAGCACTGGGAACGGTGCTGGTGGTCAGCAGGACAGATAAACAGTAGAAGGTAATT
>ERZ761595.126-NODE-126-length-15016-cov-6.065437_pt1 | contig 15016 bp, 25 predicted proteins | sample MGYA00511035_ERZ761595 | MGnify/ENA primary metagenome ERZ761595 (study PRJEB28899, sample SAMN03785553) | bioreactor sludge metagenome | biome: EBPR Sludge; feature: EBPR Bioreactor; material: 0.22µm filtered reactor supernatant | place: Saint Lucia: Queensland...
GTCAACATTCATGCCCATTACAATGGCTTTAGCTGCGCTAACAAAATCTTTCTTTTGTTCGTCAGATAAGCCAGTGCGGTCTTGTCCAAAAAGGCTGCGTTCCATTTTCAATTGGGCAACAATCTTTTTGGTTTCCGCTGCAACCATAGGGTTGATAGCGTCGCCAAGTCGCTTTTCCATAACTTGGTCAACAACTTGCTCAAACATTGGCTGCAATTCCTTCAAAATTTTCTCGTCCATGTTCGTTGTCCTTACAGCGTTAATTTTTTAAAGCTCTGCCTAGTCGCTGTAATGCTAGGCTTTGCTGTAACTACTTTTGGCGTAGCTCTTTAATCTCTTTGTTGTACTTTTCCAAAGAGTTGCCTACTGCCGTAGCCACCATGCGCAACACCTCGCGGGTTTCAATGTGCCGTTGCAATGCACTCTTGACCTCTGCAAAGCCCTGCGGTAAGTCGTCGTTAGCGGTAGTCGCAGCCTCGCCTGCTGCTTTCCCGTCGCCGTCGTCGCTTGCGTCTGCCGTTTCAAGCAACTTTTCAATGGCGGTGCCACTCTCTTTAATCTTGGCAAGTGTGGTTTCAAGTAATGCGCGGGTCTGCTTGCTCAGGGTGCGCCCCGCTTTTTGCGCAATTTCCCCTAATGCCTTATCAACCGTTGCTGCAACCGCTTGCGTATGCAAGTCGGCTAGGGCTGTAATCATTTGCCCCATTTTCTCTAGTAGCTGCGTAACATCAGTGCCGTCTGTCGGTTCGTCGTCCTCTACCGCCTTTTGTTCAGGTTCGGTAGGTTCACCAGCACCCTCGCCGCTGCCCTCAGGCTGTGTAGCCTCAGGCTGCGGGCTAGTTTCGGTAGTTGTATCCCCGCCAGTTGGCTGTTGTTCGTCGCCGTTGTTCTCGGCGGCGGCTGGGGGTGTGGGTTCCTCAGTAGTAGCCTCGCTAGCAGGTTCCTCTGTAACTGGGGTTTCAGGTTCTGTGGGTGTTTCCTCTTTAGGCGCCTCAGGTTCAGTAGCAGCTGGCTCTGTCGGTTCTACTGGTTCAGGCTGTGTATCCTCTTTAACTAAAATGCCTTTGGCAAAAGCAAACTCTAAATTGATTTGCTTTTCGTGGGCTAGGCTCAATGCCATTGGGTTAGCTGGTACTGGTACAAAGGAAAATTCCAATAGTTCAGCACGCAAAATCACATTGCCCTCTGTTTCAAGCGGTATAAATCCAACGCTGGTAGTTCGCAACATTCCTGCGTCGTACAGCTTGCGCACTTCCTGCGCAAAATCGTGGCTTGCAAAGCGCCCCTTGGCTACCAGCTTGCCGTCTACAACTTTAATTTCGTCGCAAATGCCAATAGGCAATGACCAATAATCATGCCCAAACAGCACTACTGGGTTGTTCTTGTAGTTATCAAGCACCCAGCCGTCCTGCATGATAATGTCGCCCTGTCTGTCGCGGTCAGCAGTGCTAATCACAACTTCAAAGGTTCCTGTGTCTTTTGCCGCCTTGGTTTCAGCAATTGCCTCTTGCACTTCCTTTTTGCCTAACGCCTCAAGGAATTTAGCCTTTATTTCGGCTGTCAGTTTTTTTAGTTGGTTGTCCATAATTGTTAATTGCTTAATTTTTTTAAACTTCTATTTCCTCAGGGCGTATGTAGCAACGGCAGTTTGGGTGTAGTGCGCCACCGCTTACATCTGCGTAACTAATGTCAAGGCTCTGCCCGTTATTGGCTGTCAAAGTGTCGCCTAGCTCTAAAAAGTTTTCTTCAATGTCCACAATTTTGCCGTCCAGTTCGTCGCAAAATGCGCATGCCTCGCTGTCGGCTGTATACCATTTCAGGCTTTTTACTACCCCGCTTTGGTTCCAGCTTTCGCGGGTCGCAAAGTTCGCTATTCTAAAGCTCTCAGTCCTTGCTACCAGTTCAGCCCGCGCCTCGTCGCTAAAACCTCTAATAGTGCTTACTCGGTCTACCAGCTGGCTTAGGCTTTCCCCCTCTGCAAGCCCCTCAGCAATGGTGTCTTTAAGTAGCAATGCGGTGGTCTTGTTATAGTGGTCAGCAAATAGCCCGTAAAACTTTTCAAGCGCCTTGCGTGCCTCAGGGGTTAGGTAGTCGTCCAGTTCGTCGTCGTCTGATTTTTTAAAGGGCGTAATCTCTTTAACTGCCTTGCCGTCCAGCAGGTTTGCCGCTGCATTAGCCTCTTTGTTAAACAAGTCATTCAGCACTGGCGCAGCCAGTTTTTTAAGTGCCTCATTGGCTTTTTCCAAGTCAAACAGCTGCGGCTGCTTTTCTGCTTTTACAATCTCGGCTAGGCTTTCCTCTATTTCGGCAAAAACATTGTCATTATGCTGGCGTACTTTGGCACCCAGTAATTTAGCGTAAGGCTCAACCCGTACCACAAAGTTTTTATGTAATGCGTCGTATTCCTCATGGCTTAAGTCGGTAATGCTCTTGGTGGCAATCTTTGCCAGTTTTTCTTTGTGCTTTTCCAGCACCTCTGCGGTCTTTGCCGCCAGTTCCTCTGCAATTTCCTTGCGCTTGGTGGCAGCCCTTGCGTGCTTGGTCTTTCTGTGGGTAGGTTTACCGCCGCCAGTTTTCTGCTTTGCGGCGTGCGCCTTTTCCTCAGGCTTTCCAAGCGGTATGGTGCTAAAGCTGGTCATTACCGCGTCGCCGTTCTGTATTGGCGGTGCGTTAAAGTATCGTTCGCGTGCCTCGTTCACGCTCATTACAGGTTGCCCGCCAACTGCTGCCGTCATTTCAGCCATTAAGCCCTCGCGGTTATCGGGTACAGGGTCTACAAAAGTTAAGTAAATGTTTTCGCCAAACAATGGCACCAAAAACTCATTAAGGTAATCACAAATAAGCTGCATTTTCGGTTTGATTGTGCGGCTCATAAATACATAGTGTGCGGCGTCAGCAGTAGCGCGGTTCAGGCTTTCGCCTGCGCCAAGCCCCAGCACAATGTGCGGTACTCTAAACCCAGCAAGGATTTTGTCGCGTGTAAGCCTCTGCCCCTCGGTAAAGTCCATTTCTTTTTGGCTCTGTTGGGCAGGGGTAAACTCAGTACCCTTTGGCAAGGCTGCTGTCTTATATGCGTTATCAACCCCTTTGTAAATCCCCTCAAAAGATTTTTGTAAGTATTCCAGTTGTTCAGCAGTCCATGCGCTATCACTCTTAAGAAAACCGCCAATGTGGGCGCCGTTCTTAAAGAATTTGCGGTTAAATTCGGTTGCGTAGTTGTCTGCGTCTATCCAGTCGGCAATAGCCTGCACGGTTCCAATACCCTTGTACTGGTCGCGTGGGTTTGGGTATTTAATATGTAAAATTTGGTATGGGTAAAATGTCTTAGTGCTGTTGCCGTTGCTAAATACATATTCCTCAACGCCTAGTGCGCCAATGTTCATTTTCACGCGGTCAGGCGGCAGCAGGTGTAATGCGGTAGGGGTTTGCCCCTCGCTTTCCACGCCGTCAAGCACAATATAGGCATTTCCAGTAGCCTCTAAATGGCAGGCAATGGTGTATAAAAGTTCAAAGCCAGTTTGTCGCGTATTAACGGCAGCTAATAAATCAAGCAGCGGGTGTTCGTCCTTGGCGCTATCCCCGTCGCTTTTTACTTCCATTAAAATAAACTGAGTTCGCCCTATTTCCTCAGCAATAGCTTTGATACAGGCATAAACCCAGTTATTAAAAACACCCAAAGCGCGGCTATCGCTAACTTTGGTTTCATTCAGCCAAACGCTCAACGCGTCTGTGGTTAAGTTGGTAGTGTAGCTGGCGCTCTTGCGCAGCAGTCCAACAACCCCAAGGGCTTTGTCTAAAATGTTCATTTAGTTTCAGGGCTTAGGCAATAAAAAAAGGGCTTACGCCCACTACCCTGTTAAAGAGTAATTTGCGTAAGCCCTATTGTTCGTCAATTTAGGCTACTAACCCGTATTGTAAAAGTTTGTTTAGGCAGGCTGGTTGCCCAGCCACACCTCAGTACATTCATTATATCATAATTTTTAAATCATTGCAATATCATAAAGTGTGCATAACTACAAAATGTGCGTTTCCAGCCCACGCCTAAAGTCCTCAGGCTCGGTAAGGTTTATATTTTGGGCAAGGTTCTTAATAGCATGGGGTTTTTTGTTTTTAACAATTATCTGTATTTCCCCATAGCCAAGTTTTTCAACCAGCTGCATAAGGTGTTGCCATTCGGGTGGTAGTTCGCGCATTACCCTAGTTTGTGGTGTAATGTTGTTTTCCATTTTGTTTTTATCCTAATATCACTACCTCAGGCAACTGCACGCCCCCGTTTTGCAGTATCCCGTAAATAAGGTTAACTAAGCCGTCCAGCAAGTCGTCATGCTCGGCTACGCCAAATTCTAGTATTTGGTCTACCAATTCCTCACAGCCAGCCTCAGGGAATAGCACAGTACCATTTTGTATAAATGGGGCAATAGCCATGAGCTTTGCCCGCTTGTCAGCCACGCTGGTAATCGGGGTAATTGGCAACATGTGCATTTCGCCTACCTCAATAGCTGCCTTTTGGTAACTTTGAGCCTCAACATAAAACATAGCCATGCCGTAAGCCCGCAAAGCGTCCTGCTGCGCTTTCATGGTACTTATGGTCTGAGCAAAACCAAGCCTAGCATTTATAGGCTTTGGCAGTACATAAATTTTTGGCTTGCCCTCAATCACGCTGCCCAAACCAGCCACCATGGTGGTATAGTCGGCAGTCTGCTTTTGGCTAATAGCCAAGTCAACACCGCTGGCAACCACGGTAATGTAGTTCGGCAGTTCGGTGTAGCGGTGTATCTCATGGTCTTTAACAATCTGCTCGTCCTCAGGTATTACTTTAAGCAGGTATTCACGCAGCCAGATAAGGCGCCCCACTTTAGCAAGCTGGCGGTCTAACGCTGCCTTGTCAGGGTATTTGCCCACCCAGTTGCATTGCCCTTTGTCGTCAACCAGCGGGTAACTGCGGTTAGTAAAAATATGCCCCATGGCGTCAGGCTTGTCTTTTTTGCGCAAGCGTGCCATAAGTGCGTCGCGGTGCAGCTCGTTGCCTATGATAATCAGGCGGGCTTTTAGTTCCTCAATGGCAGGAATAACCACGCCCCTAATCCAGCGTTCGGTTTTGTCGCGGTAAATCTTGCTCTGCACTTTGTCTATTTCCTCGCAGTCGTCAATTATTACCAAGTCAGGGCGGTACTGGCGGTGCCTCAACCCACGGATTTTTTGCCCACGGCTGCGTGCCATAATACGCACCCCGTTAGCAAGCAAAACATTGGTTTCGCTAAACTTGGTGCTAACCTGCTCGTTAGATATTAGTGTGCCAAAATCATGCTCAATAAGCGGGTTGCTTTGCAGTTCCTCTCTAATGTTGGCAATGCTAAGTTTTCCTACCTCGTCGGTTTCGTTAACCAATATAATAAAATGCGCCTTTTCAAACAGTGCGCACCACATCACAAAAGCCAACGCCACAATACTAGATTTGCCGCTGCCTCTAAACCCTGTGATTGCCAGCAATTCCTGTTTCCAGTCCTCAAGCAACGCAATAAGTTCAGTGTGAAAATCTGCCGCTGGCAGGTTCCAGTAATGGCTTAAATAGGCAGCCATAAAAACAGCAAAGCTACTTTCGCTGGCTATAACCCTAATCTCTGGGTCGTCAATCAAGTTGGCTAGCTGCTCAGGGGTTAACGCGGCTATGTCGTCAATTTGCTGCGTTATTTCCTGTAGGGCTGTCGGTAAGGGTTGGTTGTACATCAATTGTTGGTTTTATTACGCCCAAGTTCTGCATGGCTCGGCTAATAGCCTGCCTACGGTCAGGGTCTAGCACCAGTTTGTGTTTTAAGGCAAGGCTGCCAAGGTTGCGTTCAAATATCCCTGCGTCCATTTCAGCTTGGAATAAGTTGCGGTCAGCCTCAAGTATCAGTTTTCCTGCTGCTACTCGGTCTTTGTCTAAGCTGCTGGGGCTTAGCAGTATTTCAACCATTTTTTCTACCACCGCAGCTGCCGTGTCCTGCATTTGGGCAATGCGCTGTTCAACGGCAATTATGCTAATGTTGTGTTTTCGCTGGGCTTTGATTTTATCGCGCAGTTTTATTATGTACTGTGGGGTCAGTTTTATTGGGTCGCGGTGGTCATTTTCCAGCTGGTCGGATATTTGCCGTGCGCTAAATGTCGGGTTAAACGCCAAAATTGCCCGTACCCGTTCCATTAAAATGCGCTCACGGGTTTTATTGTGTCTAGGCATTGTCGGTACCCTCTACGCCAAACATGGCTTTTAGTTTATCGTCCTTAAGTTTGTCGTTAGCCCATTCCATAGTGTGGTTTAAAATCACAGTCAAAAGGTGCAGTGTTTGGTCAGCTGGCAGGTGCAGGTGGTCGTTAAAAGTTACCAGCACACCGTCAAACATAGCGCTAATAAGCGCCTCAACCTCTTTTATGTCCACTTTCCCGTCAGGGGTGGTATGCAAAAACTGCAATTGGATTTTATTTTTGGGCTTTGCCATGTTTAAAACTGTTCTTTAACAAACTTGATTTTGCCGTGTAAGTATTCGTTGCTGGCGCTCTTGCTGTCAATGTTTTTGCGCAACTGTACTGCGCTCATTTCGTACTTGCCAATAACCTGCTTTTTATCGGTCAGTTGCTTTGCAACCTCTTTGGCTTTGTCGCGGTCTGCCCGCTGGTGGCTCTTGCTCAGCTCGTCAAATTCAGCCTGCAATGCCTCGCGCTCTGTTTCGCGCTTAACCTGCTCTGCCTCTAAATCGGCTATGCCCTTAGTTTGGTGGGCAATTTCAATGTCATTAGTCCAAATCTCACGCTGTACTGCTCTTAGGTACTGGCGCTTAAATAAAAACTTTCTAATAGCTTTAATCATATTTGTTGGTTATTGGTTAATTTCTTTTTTGCCCTCACACTCTTTATTGTCAGGGTATATCTTGTTGCACTGCCACTTTTCCCCGCACACCTCGCAAGTCATTATGCACTTGGTGTGGTCGTTGACTGGCAAGCCGTGGGCGTCTGCTGCCCTGCGGCACTTCACGCACAGCCCAACTGAGGCGTCAGGCTCGTAAATGCCGTCGCAAACCAGCGGGTTATAGGTGCCGTCTGCTGTCTGGTCGTGGTTCCACTTATGCTGCATACTCTAGGCGCTTAGGTTGTTAGAAATGTCCTTTAGCGTTCGCACATTCTCGGTAAACAGCCGTGGCTCTACCAGCAAAGCCCCGTTAGTGTAGGGTTTGTGCAAGCCCTTAATTTCGTCGTCCTGCTCAAAAATGAAAATGCTCAGGTGGGGGTGCTTAGGGTTTGGTTTGGCGCCCAACACCTTTTTGCCTAGGCACATCAGGGTGGCGGCAAAGTTCAGGTTGCCCACCTCGTAACCAGTAATAACTTTCTCGCCCGCGTATGTTGGTAATTCACTCATATTTTTATAGTTTAATCTTTAGTTTTTTCTCTGCCATTTTCCGCACCAGTTCGTTGCTATGGGCTACGCACTTAACGCTCAAGTCGGTTAGCTCATTTAATGCCACAGGCTCGCCAGTGTCCATGTGCATAAAGGTTATTTTAACCTCAACAGCCCCGCCGTGTTCCGCGTCTATTGCCCAGTCGTAACTGCCGCTAACCCATTTGTCTTGCACAAAAAGCGCGTCCAGTATTCCCTTTAGCACATTGTCGCCGTCGCCACCCTTTTTATTTGCCCATTGTATCTTAATATCCACACGGGCGCATAATTCGGGGGCAAGCAGTATGGGCTTTTTGTGTCTAAATATATTTAGCGTGTATTTGCCCATGCCAGTGGCGTCAGGGTTCTGTGCGCAAAAATGTTGCTGCACATAGCTAACCCACCTAACATAACGCTGGTAACGCTCAGTATGCTTGGTGCCTTGGGTGGTTCGGGTGTAAGGCACTGGGTTGCCCTTTGGGTCAAAGGGATTGCCCGCTATTACAAATTTAATGGTCATGCTTATACTTCCTTTATTCTGCCTCGCACCTTGATTTTGCCACCCTTTACCTTTACCTCAGCCAAGGTAACTTTCGGTTCGTCCAGTTCCATAAGTATTTTGGTGCTTTTCTCAATGGCGTAAGCAATCAACGGCTTTTGTCGCAGGGTATGAAAATCCTCACTGCCAGTGCCCGCCATTTCTATGCACAGGCGGTCTTTAAAATCGTTAACAATTTCTACTGGCGGGAAATAGGCAGTATTCTTGCTGCTGTACTGCTCAACCAACACTGCAATGGCGTCAATGTAAGGTTGCAGTTTTTCCTTAAATTCTTTATCTGCCTTTTTTATATGGGCAAATTCATAATGTGTAAATTGCATATTATTTTACTTTCTTAAATTTAACGCTAAATACTGGTTCCAATGGGTTGCCGTCATGGTCTTTAACCTCTATCGGTTCGCCACTAGCTAGGCTGTTAACCGCCAAATCAGTCAACAATTCTTTGTCGTTTTTCTCAGCCGCAGCCAATTCTGCTAGTTCATTAAACAACTCAGGGTATGCGTCGCTAATGCTTTGCAAAATCTGCTTGCGCTTTTCGCCTAAAGCAGCTAGCTGTTCCTGCACTTGGGTGTAGGCGCTATCCTGCTCTAAAATATCTTTCAGGTTAATTTTTAAAATGGTCTTGCGGTTCTTATTTTCCGCTGCCTTATCAAAGGCTAATTGTAGCTGTGCCATGGTTTAAAGCCTTTCCCAGCTATCGGTATAAATATCTACATCAACCTCTACCGTATCGCTGTTTAAAAAATGAGTTAGTTTTTTTATAGTGCCTGTTTGTATAAACTTTACTTTCTTGCCAACCCGCATATCACTACCACCTTGCAAGCGCTGGGTTTCAGTACGCTTTGGGCGCGGTGGTTCAGGGTGGGCAATTGGTATGTGCGCGTCGCGGGCTTGATAACTTTTAAATCTAGCATTACAGCCACTTTTCCAGCAGGCAAAGCGTAATTTTGGGGTTGTTCTTTTCTTTGTTTTTCTCATTGGTTTATGCCTTAATTATTTAATTACCACCATACCTTGCCCCCAAGTTTGCACCAGCTACAGCTACGGTAGCCGTAATTGTGGCAAGTGCAGTTGCATTGACCAGTCAGCAGGTTCACAATTTTTGTTAATATGTTCATTTCTTTTTTCTTAATTAGTATTCCCCGTCCTCAATGCGGTCTGTGTGGTCTACCCTGTAGCGCATAAATCGCTCTCGGTATTTAATGCGGTTCTCTCGGCTACTGTCCATTTTGTCTAAAATGGCGTTTACTTCGCTTTGGTCAACCACGCAGTTTTTGCGGGGCTGGTTTTCAGGCTGTAATGGGTTCTTATTAAGTTTTTCCACTGTGTCTAAAATACCCATAGCTTTATTCGTTATCAGTTTCAACAATGCCCTCTGCCTTGTTTTGCTCGTCAACCACGGCTTGCTTGATTTGCCCCAACAAGTCAGATAACCGCTTGTAGGTTTTGGTCTTAGGCTGGTTATGTATGCACGCCCAGCAAACCATGTTTTGCAAGCCCCTATACCTAATCACTTGCCCACGCATGGCAATAAAGCTAAAGCCACATTCTTTGCACTTGGCAATTTGGGCGGTTCCGCGGGTAAGCATTTTAATTTGCCTGTCTGTCAAAAGCTCTTTAGCCTTGTCTGTTAAAAACCTGCCAATACTGTTTGTCATTCTCAGGTTCAACAACCGCTTTTGCTGGTATTCAAAATCCCTAGCCCCTCGTCCATAACTCATGCCATTAGGCTTTTGGTTTGTGTTCGCTATGGTTATCCAGCCCATACATTTTGAGTTACTGCGTTTTTCCAAGTCGCTACCTTGCCCAAGTTAATGTAGAAAACACAGGCGCGGTTAGTGCAAACCCAAGTAAAGGTTTGGGTGGTCTGCATGTTGCCCTTGTCGTCAGGCACTAATTTTACTATTCTTGTCTGCTCATGCCCGCAGGTTAAGCAGTGTGGTATTTCTTGTTTCATTCTCTCTGTTTGTTAATTTTTTAATCCTCAGGCAAATAAACGGTTACTTTGCGCGGCTCATAGCTTTGGCGGTATTGGTAGTTGTCTGCCACCGCACGGCGCACAAAGCCAATTAAGTTGTGTAGGATTTTCCCGCGCTTTCCGTTTTGCAGGTTGTGGTACTGAGCATGCACTAGGTAAAAGTCTAGTTCGCCATTTATGCGGTAGTGGTCTTGGGCAAGCTGCTGCACCGTAAACCCTGCCCGCTTAAGTCTGCTTAGTTCCTGCAACCAGTAAGTGCGCCTGTTGCCTCGGCGTATTCTCTGCTCAAGGCGGTACTGTTGCCAGTAGTTACTCTGATTTTGCATATTTCAAGTAATCCCTGTAGTAAGGGCAGTCAGCGGTCTTATGCCCTGTGTTGTAGTAACAAAGGGCGGCTGGCAAACCCATAACAGGTACCCGCTTTTCAAACCAAGCCCTAACCAGCCCCGTTACCTCGGCGTGGCTGTCAAAGCATTTCCAGCTGTGGGTGCTTTGGGCATAGCCATAGCCGTTATACTTTCCCTGCCTCTTGCAGCCGTCGTTTTTACCGCTGCTGCTTTCCTTGCGGTAGACAATGCGCAGTATTTCGTCATAGTCCACTACTGGCTTAACTTCCTCTTTTGCCACGGGTGCCACAGCTTGCGCTGTAGGCACCACTTCAACCTGCTTTGCCTGTGCCTGCGTTCGCGGGCTTAGGTAAATAGGGGTCTGTAGCTTAATCGGGGTCTGCCAGTTAATGGTGTTGCGGTCAAAGAAATAATCAATGCCGTATGCCGCACTGAGCAGTAAGCCAAGGGCTAGGGTCAGCAGTACCAGCCATTTGGCTAGCCTGCGCTTTAGCGTTGGTTTAACTTTCGGGGTGTGGTTCTTTTGTGTCTTGCCCCGCTTTGTAGACACGGCAGGGGTAAAGCCGTCGCCCTCAGGTTCGGGAGTAAACCTAGTAGGCTCAATTAAGTTATTGTCTTTGTCATAAGTTGGCATATTTTTGTTTTTGTTTTCTGCTCACGCATTTATACAGCCACCCCAGCGGGTAAAACCCCCTCTAAGAGAAAAACCTGCTAAGGTAGCCAGTTAAATGCGCAAGCGGTTAATTTACTTCATTACAAACAACTTTGCTTTAAGTTCTGCCAGCCTACCGACCAAGGCGTGGTTGTTTTTGCTAGGTTGCCGTAAGTAATGGGTAGAAAAGCTATCAAGTTCCCGCCAAAAGTTCGGGTCATTCTGCATACGGTTCATAAGTCCATTGAGTATGCCGTTACTGAGCAGTACAGATATGCTGGGGTTAAAACTCTTAAAACTACCGTGGGCTAGGAAATAAATAGCTAATTGCTGTAATTGCAGGGGTGTCAGTATGTTCATTTCCAGCACACGCTTTAGGTTCTTGCCGTCCATAGGTGCAATTAGTGGCTTTATTCCTCTAGTCTGCTTAACCGTGTTATGCCAAAACTCAATAAATTCTGTGTGTGGTTTATGCTGTTTTTTATCCACAGTCGCAGCCGCGTCAGCGGTTGCAATAGTCTTGGTTTTGTTACTTGGTTTCTCTTGGTTTTGTGGGTTAACCTCGTTAACTACTTTTGGTAAACCGCGTTTACCACTTTTGGTTAACGGCGTTAACTGGTTAACGCGGTTAACTACTTTAAATAGGGTGGTCTGTTTAGGCTTTTCCTTACGCTCTTTGTTCTGCTGTAGGCGCATGTCGCTAATGATTTTTAGCGCAGCCTCTATGTTCAAATTCAGGTTTAGCTCAAAAAAATTGCCTTTTGTAGTTTGTTCAGTGTAAATAACGCCCGCTGCCACTAATCGCTGTAATGCCCAAACTACTGCTGGGCGGCTAAGCCCAGTGCCATGGTCTAGCACTTGCCCGTCCTTTGTTTTAATTCCGCGCGTAAATTGGCTAAGGCTAATGCGGTCTTTGCTTTTCCCAAAGCCAAAAGTTCTGCGGCAAATATACAAAATACATTTGGTTTCAGGTTCCGCTAACGCTGGCAGCAAATGGTCTAAAATTAGGTTTGGTATTTGGGTTGTATTTGGAATAAGTAGTTTTTCGCCCATGGCAGTTAAAATAATGGCTGGGTAAATGACAATGAGATTTGCTCGCTGCGCTTTTTCACATGCTTGCAGGTTTTGTGGTAGGTAAACCGCGGGCAGGTACACTCTATGCTGGTTCCCAAATCGGTAATAATATAATCCTTGTATGGGTAGGTTTCGCTTTTTACGCGGGTTATAATCGGCTCATTCAGCTTGCTTGGCGGCGCCCAGTTCAGCTTGCTTGCCTTGTAGCCCATTGCCGCCCGCCATTCCTCAATGTTAATTTTTCGCTGGTGCGCAATCTTTTCGTCAGTTGGCAGGTATTCCATGCGCTGGTTAAACCACCTGCGGCAACGCTCAATGCTTGAGGCTGTTTTAATAGGGTCTAAGCCAAATTTCCCGCAAACCACCGTTACCAGTTCAGCGTCGCTGTTACGGGTTTCGTGGCGGGTTTGTAGTACAAATTCCACCTGTGCTTTTAATGTTTTAATTTCTGTGTAGGTTTCCATTGATTTGGTTTTCAGCGATTTTTAAGATTTATTTCATTTGGTATCTAAAAAATTTTTAGCTACTATGCCTAACCCGTTTGCGCAATACGGGCTAGGGCGCAACAGCCAAACTACTTAACGCGGTTTAGATAAAGCACCAAGTCCTCAATTTTCAAATCATTTACATTAAAAACTTGTTGGTACAACTCACTGTTGGATATTTCCAACTTGTTTTTACCAGTTGGCACTTCTTGCTTTACATAATCCCGTTTTTCCTCAGGGGTTAAGTCGCTAAACTTCCAGCTAGCTATTTCTTCCTGTGAGTTAACATTCACAATTATTGTTTCCGTTTCCTCACTCTCATAAACTTCACGCACTAATACTTGATATTTTTTTATCATTGGTTTAATCCTTTATTATTTTGCTTTTCTAAGTTGCAAAAACTCAGTTTGTTTAATTTGCACTGCGTCGCCAAACATTTGCGCAATATCGTTAGGCGCTTTTTCCTTTAGCCAAGTGGTAAGCAATGTGGTGTTAGGTTCCTCATGCGCTGGCACTTTGCTAATAAAGTTGTTGAGCTTGTTAGCTTTCAGCTTTTCAATCAGCACATCAGCAGTAGGTAATTTATAGGCGGTTTTATGAGCAACTGTTGCTGTATAACCGCTGGCATGCCGTACGCTTTCAATCCCCAGCAACATCAAGGTGTCTACCAGTTTTTTGCGCAGTTCGTCAGCCTTTGCCTGCACCTCTCTTGCTTTGGCACTGTGGGTGGCTGCCTCATTTTCCAGTTCCACTATCTGCCCTACTACGCTTTCAGGGGTTAACTTTTCGCCAGTAATGCTAGTAATTTCGTTAGACATTTGGTGCCTCGTCTAGTGCTTTAACCGCGTCCATAATTTCCTTAACTTGGGCTGCGCTTAAGTCAGTTACTTTTTTAACCTCAACATTAAACATTAGGCTTATCCACTTAACTAGGTTTTCGTCGTCCTTTACTGCGGCAGTGTCTAACGCTACCTTTCTAAGTTCGTCCAGCTGGGTAATTGTTGCCCGTTCAGTTAATGGTGCTACAGTCGGCTTTGGCTTTTCGGGTTCTGCCTGCGGTTCGGTTTCCGTTTGCGCTGGCTGTTCGGCTGGTGCGGTAGGTTCAGGGGTGGCTGGCATTTCCTCAGCTTTTCCGCTGTTAAACCAGTTAAGCAAAATTTCCCCAGTGTCAGGGCTTGGCACAAATGGTGCGCCGTCAAACAAACTGGTGCGGTCTTTGGTGGCAGTAGCCACATGGCTTGACTGGTCAATGTCCAATACAACCGTAAATTCATAGTCCATGCCCTCGCGCTGCACTGGCGCTAATCCAACTTTCTTAGGGGTCATGCCGCCTTTGCTGTTGGTTTCCAGCACATAGTCAGTTTTGCTGCGCATGGTTGCAATAATGTGGCAGGTGCTTTGCAGCATTTTGTCTACCAGCTTGTTGTGCAATGGGGTAACATCACGCCATGCTGTGTAGGAATTGCCGCTTTTGCTTGCCTTGCTAATGGTGTCTACCTTATCAAGCAAACCGCCTGTGCCTGCCCATGCGTGGGTAAGGCTGTCAATAATCACAATGTCGTAGCCCGCTTTTTCCGCTGCGTCAATTGCGGCAATATACTTAATCGGGTCAAACGGCGCGTGCATGGTGATAACATCAAACTCAGGGATATTAGGCTTGCCTGCCTCAAGTTCCGCGCTGCCGTTCTCAGTGTCAATTACTGCGATTTTGCCGCCTAAGCCCTTGGCAATGAGTAGGGCGCTGTGGGTTTTCCCCCCGCCAGCTGGGGCGCATAATGCTATGCGTGCTTTTGCGCGTTTGCGTTCAGCTTTTCTAAACACAATTGCGCCTGTAGTTACTTGGTTCATTGTTCTTTTCTCTCTTTAATAAATTGATAAAATTCAGCTTTGAGCCTATCAACCTTGCCGTCGTAATAATCGGTAATGAGTTCGCTGGCATGCCGCTTAGTTAGTGTTTCCGTAAAATCCCACATGCGGCTATCGTTATAGTCGTAATACTCAGGGCAATACTTGTGTAGAATTTCTAGCAAACGGCTTTGTTGGCTCAAACTTGCTTTATTTGCGTTGTCCATGGTTCTTTGCTCTCTTGGTCTTTGGCTGCGGTATAAATTTTTTATACGGGCTGTCAAAGTAGGTAATCTTGATATATTTAGTTTTCATTTTGTTTTTGTTTTAATTGACTAACTACTGGCTGTATGTCCTAGTACGGGGGCATACATTTTATGCCGTACCATACTTGGCACCAGTCGTAGGTGGCAATTTGCCACAGGATATACACAGCTACTATTGCCAACACTATGTATAAAATTGTTTTTAGCATTTTTGTTTTTTGGTTAGATATACGCTCTTATAATCCCTATTGTCGGCTAGGGCGCCGCGACCTTTTAAGGCAATTAAAAAACCCTGCTTTCGCAGGGTTTAACCTTTTAGTCTTATTTGGGTGTTATGTGATTTTTCCTAAGTTTTTAATGTGTTCTGCCGTATTCAGCAAGCCACACTTCTTATACTTTTTA
>ERZ761595.133-NODE-133-length-14338-cov-5.387314_pt1 | contig 14338 bp, 23 predicted proteins | sample MGYA00511035_ERZ761595 | MGnify/ENA primary metagenome ERZ761595 (study PRJEB28899, sample SAMN03785553) | bioreactor sludge metagenome | biome: EBPR Sludge; feature: EBPR Bioreactor; material: 0.22µm filtered reactor supernatant | place: Saint Lucia: Queensland...
GATTGGCGACCAGCGGCACCAGACGCCCCCGCTTATCCTTGATGGTCAGGATAAACTTTAAAAATAATAGGTCGTCTTGGAGGACTTGTTCGGGGGTAAATTTAGCCATTGCCCAACAGTTCCTTCATGCGGTCTTGGAGGAACGTTTCAAAGGTGCTGCTTTGATGATCCACTGCCATCTTGGATGAGGTGTAATTGGTGGGCATCTCAGCCGCGATCCGCAATTCGCGGTTGCTGAGGGCGATGGCCTCTTGGACTTGTCGCCAGTAATTGGCGTCTACTTCGACCTTGACCCGCACCTCTACCACATCTGACCCCTGTTCGCGCACGGTTTCCATTGCGATGGGTGTCACCATTTTTTCAATGTCGGGGATGGTAGACAAAATGCGGTTTATCATTTCGGCCCGCAGGTGCAGGGTATCATCCCACGTCAACTTGCGAACCACGCTGCGGCGCTCCTCTAACTCAGCGTTGCGCCGTTCTAATTGATAGGTGTCCCACGCCTTGACCCGTTCGATCCAATTAAATTGAGAGGAATAGATGTGCAGCGTTTGAGGTGATAATCCCAAACTAAGGGCCAAATTTTGCACATTACGCTGGCGGCCCACCCCCATGTCGCGGTAACGCAAAAAATACTGAAAGGGGGTATCAGTTTCTTCGGGTAATTGTTCCCATACCTCACGGGAGGGGTCGAGTAGGGTTAAGTCCTGTTTTGCCATAGGCTTTTTACCCACAACACCAAACGCTGCCACCAATTGACAGGCACGGATAAATAGAAAAGGGGTTCGGTGTCTTCCTCCCCCTCATAGGTGTCTTCGTCCCATAGGGGGCAATATTCGTCGGGAATCAACTGGAAGGTTCTCCCGCAGACTCATTGGGCAGCAGAAAAGGAGTAGCACTGGGTACGCCCATCGGCACATTGCCCCAACCGGGGGGTACAGCACATTCGGTAATTACCATCAAGCCGTCACCGTTTAGTCCCCATGTGACTGTTACACTGCCCGCTTTGCCTTTGCCATAATTGAATACCCTATAGTGGTTGTATTGACTCTCAGTGCCATATGATTCAATATCGAGGTCTAGTACATCAAAGGCATTGCGGTCAAGGCTGACTTCGGGTGCGGCTTGGGCAAGGGTGGGATTGGTGAGGCAAATCCACAAATCATCAGGAATGCGTGGCTCCGGCACAGCAGTGATTTGTAAATACACCGGAATGTAGATGGGCGGGGCCGTGATTTCAATGGTTCGCACGGCGGGATTTTCACCTGCTCCCAATAACGCCGCCGCGAATATTGCCACAAATACAATGGCAGCAGCAACAGCGAGATAGTTCAGTTTATTCGTCGGCATAATATCTCCTCAAGGCTTCTAATGTGACCGCAGCGGCAAGTAGGCCGAAATAGGTAAGTTGTCGCCGTGCGACTTGTTGGCGACGGCGGCCCGGACGGGTGCTGGCCCGTTGTCTAACTGCCTTTTTATCACTTCCCATGTTTGTCTCGCATATATTCGCCCAATTCGGCTAGGAACGTGGCGATGACTGACTCTACCATGTGCATCGGTAGGGCCATAATGTCGGTGTCGGTACACCTAGCGATGACAGGTAGCACCAAAGTTAACGCAGCCGCGCTGCCCGTTTCTTCCATTGTTGCCGCCACCATGAGATTGAAATGATCCCCAATGGTCAACTCGTCGAAACAAAATTCAATTGGCATCGCGTGTCTCCCTCACGAACTCCTCAACGTATACCCAATCGTTTTTCTCGCATAGCTTCTCAATGCCCTTGCCCCCACCGTAAACCACAAAAAGGTGGGGTTCTTCGCCGCAATGCAGTGAAGCCAGTTCATATTCCTCTTGAATTAAAGACTCCTGCCCCGCTAGGGCACGAGTGCAATAAGCGCCCCATCCCAGCGGCACACCCAGTAGATTATCTTGGCGGTATTTGATGGACACGTTTAAATCCACCAATATCTTGATACCATTTTCTTGCCAAAACCGTGCCATCCACCGCTTGCGCCCAATCTTGTACAGGGCTTCATAACGGGGCAACTGGTGATGGGTGGTAAAGTTGGCCTCGACTGCTGCCACGCAATGGGTGTCTACTACTTTCAAGGGGTTTTTGTCGAGCGCACTAAACTTGTAATCGTCAGTAAAAAAATGAATCGTACCCCGAACGGCACTGGTGCGTGCTGTTGATCCCCACTTGGTAAAGGGTAGATCAAGATAATCCGCTTGCATGTCGAGCCTCAACAACGACACGCCATACTGAGGCTCACGGGGGAATTGGGCATCCGGCACATCCGAGACAAGGCTTTCCACTTTCGCCGTGACAGGTATTTTTTTGGCAGCTTCGCGGATGGTGCGTTGCTGTTTGACCGTAAAGCCCGACGACTTCTTTTCAACGCGCCCCATCTCAAATAACTTTTGGAGAGTCTTTTTGTCCCAACTGCCCTTTTCGTTGGCGAGATTGTCTTGAATGGCAAACTTTTCGGCCTGTTGTTCGGTGAGGTGGTCAATGGTGATATAGGGCACTAACCATTCTCCATCTGTATCCAGCAAGACATGGGCCGGGGCATCTTTCCCCGCTTTTTTCATCTCCATGAGTGCCGCAATGCGCCCATGCCCTGCATACAGTTTCCCGCCCCGAACGGCAGGCCATTGAACAAACCCGAAACGCTCAATAGCGCCTACCAAAAACGCGAGGTCGTGGAATTTTGGGTTTAATTCCCACTGCAAAAAATCTGAGAGGCGAAGGCGTTTCAAGGTGTCGTTCATGCCCCATAGTATAACATAAGAATAGAGCGATATGTAACATAAGTTTAGATTATGTGGTAAAATGGGGACAGTAAATGTTGTTGGAGAAAAATCCCCTATGGCCCAAGCAACCGAGATTCACCTCATAGATTCGCGTGCCATTGAACAAGGCGCAACGTATGACGAGTTAACCCTGACGTGGGCCGACGAAAACACGGGCGACCCCATCAACATTACGGGGTATACCGTTGAAATGGATATTAAGGCCAACGTCAGCGCCAGTACAGCTCTTGCGACCCTCAGCAGTACCGATGGCGATTTCATCATTACGGGTGTGACAGGCGAAATTCAATTCAATTTTTCATCGGACACTACCGCCGCCTTTACCTTTACGCGAGGGGTCTATGACTTGTTCTTGATTGCTTCAGGAGGGGAGCCTGTTCGCAAGATTGCAGAGGGGCAAATCCATGTCATCCCCCGAATCACCAGTTTTTAGGAGTAGCACACAATGGCAGGTTTGACTAATCGGGGCAAGTATTTGCTCTTGTCTGAATTTTTCCGCAACCCCACTGAGTTCACCAACTTGTATGTGGCCCTTTGCACCAGCGCCGCTGCACCCACCGCCGACACCAACACATTCTCAGAATTGACTGAGATCACGGCTGGTAACGGATATACCGCAGGCGGCATTTCGTTATCCCGCAACGGCACCGACTTTGACGTGCTGACTGAGGACGATGCCACAGACCGGGGATATATCCAGATTCGTGATCTTGTCTGGACGGCATCGGGTGGCGATCTGCCCTCGTCGGGGAGTGGCGCACGCTACGCCATTTTAACCGACGACAACGGCACGCAGGGGTCACGTCAGATTATCGCCTATTGGGACTTGACCAGTGACCGCACGGTGTCCACAGGCCAAACGTTGACCCTCACCAACTGCGAACTGCGCCTGAATGAGAGTTAACCATGCCTGATAATGTGGCGATTACGGCGGGATCGGGCACAACTGTATCCACTGAGGAAGTCACCACCCTCAATGGGGGGGCGGTATCGGCCCAACACGTTCAGCGCATAGCCGCCGCGCTACGCACTGCCGATGGCACAGCGATAGACTTGCCCGGTGATGCCACCAACGGCCTTGACGTGGATGTCACCCGCGTGATTCCCGGTACAGGGGCAACGGCCCTCGGTAAAGCGGAGGACGACGCCCACGCCAGCGGTGATGTAGGCGTGTTGGCGCTTGGGGTACGGCGCGATTCAGTGGTGTCGGGCGCAGGGACGGATGGCGACAATGCCACCTTGAACCTCGACAGCACGGGGCGATTGTGGGTACGGCCTGCGCCGTCAATGGTGCGGTTACAAGTCACGCCGACAATTTCAACCACCCCCGCCTACACATCAGGGGATACAGTAGGTAGCCAAATGACATTTGCCAATGCTGCGCGTGTATCGGGTGGCAGTGGCATTATCCAAAGTATTCTGGTGAAAGACAACACCCAAGCGCAACGCGCCGCGATGGACTTGGTATTTTTCGACAGGTCTATCACGGTTGCCGCCGACAATGCCGCGTTCAACGTGTCGGATGCAGACATGGCCTACTGTCTAGGTGTGGTCAGCATTGGGCCGTATAACACTGCATGGCCCGGTACGCCGCTGAACAGCGTTTCAACCCTGTTAAATGTCGGCTTGCCCTTTGTCCTGAACGGCACGGATTTATACGTGGTGGCGGTAGTGCGTGCCACGCCGACTTACACCAGCACTTCCGACCTAACCTTTACGCTCATCATCCAACAGGACTAAGCCCCAATGAGCGCAGGCATCACTACCGTTACCACTGTTGGCGCAGGGACACTCCAAGCCTCAACCAGTGCATCCACTGTGGCGGCCTCTCCCCATGCCAACACTCGCCCCTATGACCTCGTGGTGATGGTGTGTTACACCGACCAAGACGCTACGATTGTTAATGACGCGGGCGACGGGTGGGTCATTCTGGATAGCGGTTATAACAGCGGGTCAACCTTTGGCATTTTCCTTGCCGCATGTTTGGCAACCCGTAATGGCGCAAGTGGGTATGGGGGCTTGACGCTTCCCAGCGCCGCTGCCTACACTGCACAAACGTATACCTACCGCCTAGCCAATAGCATGGCTAAGTTTGACTTAGCAGTACGCGGGCAATCGCAGGGATGGTTTAACGCGACGGCCTCAGCCACAACGGGTTCAGGGCCAGCGATTTTACAACCCTATCCTCAGTGTATAGACATCATTGGACGCGGCTATAACAACGCTGGAACCACTACCACATCAGGTAACATATCGGGCTTCACCGAATCGTTTGATACGGGCCAAGCCAGTCCCGCGCATGGGGTAGTGTTGAATTACCGTCTGCTCACAGGCGCAGTACAAAATCCCCTCGTCAGTGGTACGCTTGCCGTCGCCAAAACCAACCGCGCCGGGGTTAGGGGTATGATTGGCTTAGTGGGCAATACCCAAACACGCCGCACCATGCAAAATAGGCGTATGTTCTAATGTTGCTGCTCTTTTTTTCATCCACCCCACCCAGCGGCACGGCCTATGTTAGACCCGATGCCGATATTGCCAATGCGGATGGATGGACTTCCCCGGCGTGGTCGAACCTAGACGAGACCAGCGCCAGCGATAGCGACTATATCAGCAGTCCAACCAATCCCAGTTATCCCATTGTATGGTTGCGCCTGTCAGATGTAAGTGATCCCGGCGTCAATACGGGTCACATTTTGCGGTTCCGGTACCGTAAATCTGCCACCAGCACGGCAGATATAACGTTCGGCATCCAACTGTATCAGGGCTATGACGAAGGTGGCGGCGTGGGTGAAACACTCATTGCCGAATACTACCCCACTGCCTCAAGCACCACATGGACAACCGACGAATATACGTTGGCAGAAGCCAGTGTCGCCAACATCACCGATTACACGGACTTGGTAATACGGTTAGATTGTTTCCAAAGTGCCGGCACCCCCAATGTGGCGGGTGAGGTGTCGTGGATTGAACTCGAAGTCCCCAGTGCGGGGTCGAATGTTGAGGTTACGCCTACACCTGTCAGTGCAGTGGGGGCTTCTGCCAATCCCACTGTGGCATTGGGCAGTCTTAGCCTCACCCCAGCGGCCCTCACTGCGGTAGGGGCAAGTGTCAATCCCACTGTGGCATTGGGCAATGTCAGTATTACACCCACTGCTGTAAGTGCTGTCGCAGCATCCGCCGATCCCTCCATTACTTTAGGGGCGGTGTCGGTTACGCCTTCCGCGACCAGTGCGGTTGCCGCTAGTGCCAATCCTGATGTTGGACTGGGTAGTCTTAGCCTCACACCGTCTGCCACCAATGCGGTTGCTGCCACCATTGATCCCACTGTGGCACTTGGAAGTCTCAGTCTTACTCCATCTGCTGCAAGTGCAATAAGCGCAACGGTAGCTCCCGATGTGGGTCTTGGTTCGCAATCGGTTGCCCCCGCAGCCCTATCCGCCGTCGCCGCAACGGTTGACCCCTCAGTGGTATTGGGGAGCCTCAGTCTTACCCCCGATCCTGCCAGCGCCGTTGTCGCTACCGTTGATCCGTCCGTTACAGGGGGCGGCACAACCGTAGAGCCTACAGCGGTATCGGCGGTGGGCGCAACGGTTGATCCTACTGTGGCATTGGGCAGTGTCAGTGTCAGCCCCAGTGCTGCCAGCGCAATACCTGTCTCGGTTGCCCCATCAGTTGAGTTGGGTAGTCTCAGTCTTGCCCCCGACGCCAGCAGCGCCGTTGGGGAAAGTAGTGCGCCATCGGTAGTGTATGGCAGCTTGAATATCACCCCCACTACCGCCAGCGCCGTTGCCGCTAAAAATGATCCTTCTGTTATTCAAAGTGCTTTAAGTATTACTCCCGACGCGGGCAGTGCGGTGACAGCAACCGCCGCACCCAGCGTTCTTTATGGATCAGTGTCGGTTGCCCCCGACGCCGCCAGTGCCGTTGGTGAAAGTGCCATCGGCGCAGTATTGGGGGGCAACGTTACGATTGCCCCTGCGCCTGTCACTGCGGTATGTGTTTCGGTTGCGCCAGCAGTAGAGCAATCGAGCCTCAGCATTACCCCCGATGTTGCCAGCGCCGTTGCCGCTACCGTTGATCCCTCTACCGTGCAAGGCAGCATTAGTTTATCCCCCGTTGCCAGTGCCGTTGGTGCAACTACATCTCCCGATGTGGGTCTATCCAGCATGAGCATTACCCCCAGCGCCGTGACTTGTACCGCCGCTGCACTTGTTGGGGATGTGGTGCTAGGTAGTATTACGTTTGCCCCAGCCTCAGCCGAAGCTATACCCGTTACCCTCTTAGGCAGCATAGAACTCAGCAGCATCACCGTCACGGTATCGCCTGCGACAGCCTTTGCATTGGCCCTACTGGAAAACATTTTTGTCCAGACCCCTCAAGGCACACTTTCTTATACCGTGACCCTTGCGGGACGGGCCACGCTGGGCATCACCAGCGCAGGGCAGGTCGTGGTTACTGAAATAAAAGCCCGTGCCAGCACCAATACCCAGCGGGGTCATGCTTCGACCCAACGCACCGGGCATACCTTAGCCGAAGACTGGATCAGGGGAGCAGTAGAAGCCAGCCGCAACGGGCATATCTTAACCGTAACCATAGACTCCGTTGGAGAAGTCACCTATGAATGAGCAGGAACGCATCGCGGCCTTTAAGCAGTGGGTAGAAGAACAACTTGCATGGGGCGAACGCCATTACGGGTGTGCTTTATTGCCCGTTTTGCAAACCGAACCCCTCAACAAACAGCGGTTGCTGGTGGGGGTAGGTCTGGACGTTGTACCCCTGCCCAACTGGACGCCGCCACCGGACGGGAAGGCATAATGTCCGAGCAGAATATCAATACCCTGCTCAACCACCCTGCCGTCATTGCCATTCTTGCATTGGGTGTGTTGGGGTTGCTGATTATGGCCCTCCGCCCGCTGTTTAAGCGGGGCACGCAAGGCCAAATAGATGCCAGCAATGTTACCGAAAGTCTGAAGCTGGCGACTACTGCAATGGCGGGCATAGACCGCTTAGAAAACAGCATGGTTGCCATGCAAGATAATCTAAGCCAAGCCATTCTAAACACGTCCGCTGCGGTTAAGGCCGTTGCTGATGCCCAAACCAAAATTCTGGCCCTCGAAGAACGTTCGCAGGGATCACAGGAAGACCTTTCTTCTAAGCTGGCCTCCCATGAGGAAGCTGCCAAAGAACGAGGGGCGCAAATTGAAAAGGCCATTGTGGACTTGGGGGGATTCGTGTCCGAACTCACCAAAGCAGTGGGGGCGCAATCGGGTCAGATGAATGCCATCGCTGAAATTCCCCTGCGGGTGCTGCAAGTGATTGCCGCAGCGGATACCCCCGACGAAATACGGGCACTCTCGGACAAGTTACGCACCTATAGCGACGTAACCAGTGAAATTGCCAACAAGACCACCAAGCCGCTGGTGATGAGTGAAGCGGTAGAAGCCAAGTTCAAAGAAGAAGAAGGAAAAGAAAAACGTGAAGAAACTGCGTGAACTCCCCGTTGTCGGCCCCCTGTTGGATGTGTTGGACAATGCCAGCACTATCGGCGCTGTTCTGTTTGTGATTGTGGCGGCCTTTTTGTCCTATTCGGACTGGGTGGCCCCCGACTACCGCGATGAGGCCGTGCTGCTCTCGCTGGTATTGGCAGTGTGTTCGTTTGTGGGGTTTACCCTGCTGGACATCGCTTTCTATATCACCAATCGTTACCGTAAGGAAATTTACGAACGGGTAGGTGATGCGGTAGACAAGGGTGAAGACTTACTGGAAAGTGCGCTGGGGGATAAAGATGTCATTCCGGCGTGGCTAGAACAGTATGTGCAGCACGAGGCCCAAAAGCTATTTGACGATTTCGTGGCAACCCATCCGCCTAGTGCGCGGTTGGAGGCCAAAGTTGCTGAACTCGAAGCCAAGCTGGGTGAGTTCCTAAAGTCCTAATGCTCACCATCTACCACTGTGCAGTTCAGTATCAGTGGTTCGACGGCACGCCGTCTGTCACCGAAGACTACGTGCTATCCGAAACCGAGGTTGGTGCCAAAGTGATGTTCTTTCTTTGGCACTCTCCCGGCTTCAAAGAATTGGGGGTCAATCTGCATCAGATTACCGCGCAACCTGTCGCCCACAATGTCCCCCTCATCTTTGATGCCAATGGTTTGCTCATCAAGCCCGTCGCTGACAAAGCCCTCTACGACTATGTAGAGCGCAGCAGGAACTTAGTGCATTAAGGAGCCTCCATGCGTGTATTACGAACGACTATCGCCTATCCCTCGCGCAGTGATGAGTTTGTGTTATACCCCCTGTTTGACACCCATATAGGGGCGCGTACCTGTGACGAAAAGTTGCTGCGTCAGCATGTGGCGGCAATCGCCAAGAACCCCAACGCCCGTTGGATAGGAGGCGGAGACTATATTGAAGCCATTCCCCGGAAAGGCGATAGTCGCTACAACGAAGAAACCATTGCCAAATGGCTACATGGGCAAAATGATGTCGTAGAATTACAGATTGAACGGTTGGTAGACATCCTAGCCCCCATCGCTGACAAATGCTTGGGCCTCATCAAAGGCAACCACGAAGACGCAGTAGAAAAATGGCATGACCGAGCCGCCTACCGTGCCATCGCCAAACAGATCGCCCGCGCCGCTGACAAAGAACCCGAAGCCCTTATGTTGGGGGTGCAGGGATTTGTGGTGTTATCTTTCACTAGGCAAATGTCGTCGGGTATACAAACCAGTCATTGGCGTGTTCCCATTTATCTCCATCATGGTTATGGGGGTGGTCGTCTTCCGGGAGGCCATGCCCTCACATTGGGCCGAGTGCTTTCGGATTACGACTGCGATCTGGCCTTCCTCGGACACCGCCACACCAATCTGGTGTTGCCTAAAATCGTGATGGAAACCTACGATGGAGAACCCTATTTCCGCGAACATACCAAATATGCGTGTTTTGTACCCTCATATATGAGGGCGTATATCACCGATTCCAAGTTGCCTGTAGATTCCTACGCCGAAAACTTTGGCCTTCCCCCCCAGCCTGTAGGCACATTCCCAGTGGTGTTGAAACCCGACAAGCGCAAGATCAGCATTGTCACCAGTTACACCAACGGATAGCCCATGCGATGGTTCATAAAACTGCTGTCTGTGACCCTCATGCTGGCCTTACCAATGGGGGTCATGGTGCGACTGGGTAGTCACGAAACCGAGTTTGCCCCCACCTACTACTCAATTGACCTCATGAACTACTATTCCGATTACAGCAGCATTCCCGTGACGGGCACACTGAAACACTGCACCCACACCGTTAACCCCAGTCGGTTCATTTGTCGGTATGACGTGCAGTGGAAACGCTGGATCATTAGGGGTGGGTGTTATATCCGTTCGGGGTCGGGATGGCACTGCTGGGTGGTGATTCCTGAGAATTTGTATTGGAGGGGGCAAGATTAGGAGGTATAGTGGGGGGAAGGTTCGGGGAGCTAAGGAGGCTCCCCTTTGGGTTTGGGCGAAGTGCTTTAGGTTAATCGTCGAATGATACCAACAGATCGGCATAATACCGTTTTACCTGTTGAATGTCGTCATCGCCTAGATTGAACCATTCGCCTCCAACACGCCGATCTGCAAAAGCATCGTGCAATTCACGTTCAAGTTTTGCCATACTTGGTGTCACCAGCGATAAAACATGCTCAATTTTGTAGGGCAAGCCTGTCTGCAATTGCTGAATACGGGTGGTCAGGCGTTTGGTTTTGCCGATTTTGTATTCCCCGGTAGGTGACTTGATGATATAAACACACCCTGCCTCTGGTGTGTCTACGCTCATCGCCTCATAAAGACGACGATACTTCATCTCATTGCGTTTGGCTTCGATGACTTGGTTCTCTAATTCTTCAACCTGTTTTTGTAAATCACGCTTATCAAGTCGTGTTCGCTCCAAGATGTCAAACAAGCTGATTGGTTCGTCGGGGTACTCAGACCGATCAATGTCAGACATGATAGAAGAACTGCGTGTAAAGGTATGGGGGCCTTTACGTATAAAACCATTACCCATTCGATTCTCCCTTATTCTTCATCGTCGCTAAACATTCTGAACATAGACGAAATACTTTGTTCCGTCTTATTCAGCTTTACTACGGCATTCTCGATAGCCTTCTGCCCTTCGACTGGGGTGTATCCGGCAGGCATATTGGCAAGCGCACCGCGCAAATCAGCGATTTCTTCCCACAATCCCTGCGTCATACTCATGATTTGCCTCATCATAGGATTGACCCCCACATATAAATCATTAGGGTCAACATCGCCAAGTCGAAGTAAAGCCTGAGTAATCACAGCTTTTCGGCTACCTAGACGATCTGTATATTCATCAAAAATTTGAAGTGCTTTACCCTCAGCAGCATCCGTTTCATCCAACCAAACATGGATGCTTTTTTCACGGCTTCGCTTCGGCCCGTCCGGTGAACGGCGTCTGTCTCGTCCCATACTTTATCTCCTATTTGCCCTGCGCTTTTAAATAGAGAGCGTAACCTTTGCTTGCCCCACGAATAGCGCCAAAACGCATTTTACCGGGGTGTTCCGCCAGATAAATGTACCGATGATTTAACACATATCGCTCCAAGTATGGCTTCACAATTGCACCACCACCACCGCCAATGATAATTGCGCGATATGGACGACCATCGGCAAAATCACGGTTATACATTGCCCGAATAGGATTAGCAATTGTAGCGATAGCAGATTCAACCGCCTCGTCGCACGGCGTCTCGTCTCCAGATAATTCAATAACACCCTTTTTGAGAGCATTATGTAACATATCATCGGGGAGTTTTTGAATCTTGCCAATCTGATCGTAAAGATGGGATTGTATTTCTGTTTTGAAAACGCGGGTCACATCCTCAATGCCCTGAGAAATTGGTGGCGCAGCATCAGGGTCAACGCTAATAAAATCGTCCGTTTCCATCGTGACGGGGACAAAACTACACAAGCCGCCACCGACATCTAGCACCAATACTCTTGATCCCGGTTCAAGGCGGCTATCCTTGCTGACTTTCGTGATGTAATTCTCGCCCTCGGTGGTCAGGACGTATGTCATCATAACTGCCACAGGTTCAGCAATCGGTGAGAAATAACGTACCCGGTAGGTACGCTTCTCGCCATCTGGCAAAGTAACATTATGAGTACCCATAACAGACTGTTTGAAAGTCTCAAGATTTTCGGCGCTTACGTCAGTGGGATGCAGACCTATCACGATAACATTGTTGCTCGATTCTACCCCTAGCTGGAGTAGGGCGGCACATAGAATGGGGCCTAAGTGGTCACGGCGATATTTCGCAGGGCCTAGTAATCGTTCGTGCTGCTTTTCGGCAGCCTTTTTGCCAATCACCATGCCTACGCTCGAAACGGGGTCGTGTTTAGCATCCGAACTTTCATATTTAAATATAGATGATCCTTTACCAGCACTGCTAACCGCGAATTGTAACTGGGATGCCGTGCGACTATATTCTGCTGGGCCGGGTCGCTGAACGGCGTGAGGAAACCAAATTTCTCCACCAAAGTTACCGTGAAGCATTGCCTTAATGTCTGAGTTCCCAGCATCTAAGGCAATAACAATATAATCATCTATGTTTAGGTTGGGCATGTTTATTCCTTTCGGTGTACTGACAGTATACTATACGTGTACCGACAGTGTACCGCATATCTTTATAAAAAGCAACAAACAAAAACGCCCCCGGTTTGTCAGAGGGGCGTTTATGTGCGTTTATCCAATTCCAGACGATACATTCTATCTACGGATAGAAGCCCCTATTATAACGCGAACCTATGTTCTTTGCATCCCGATTTTTACGGCATTTCGTAACATTTCTCCATCCCGTTTGGTCTTATACTATTCATGAGTGAGGAGCAGGGGAGATATGGACTACGCTACGCTAAAGCTATGGCGCGAGGGTGGTCAGGTGTTCGCCCAATGGGAAGGCGACTCGGATCACTGTCAAATCGAAGGTCGGATTTTAGAATGGCTGCACGTCCCCAAATATTGGGGGCAGGTGTTTGCCATCGGGTCAGTGGACTTACAAATTGTGGGGTATAACATGCACACTGACACATATGAATGTAAACACCTGCCCATTGAGGACGAAGATACCGTAAACCTACTGCGGAATTAACCGCCGTTTTCCTCGTGGAATTTCTTAACTAGATTATCTAGTGCGGTGGCCCGATCTACTTGGGTCATCGCCGTTCCAAACCCCCACGCAAACAAAAATGCGCCAAAGGCCATCACCAGCATCGTACCGCAGACGTATTGAATGATTTCCATGTTCGTTTCCTTGTGTGCTTTTCCTGTAAACGGTATAATTTATTATACCACGTTGGAGAAATAGCGCACAAAGGAAAGGAATAGCCCGATGGAGTGGCTAGGCTTTATTGTTCTCATTGTTTTTTTATGTGGCATATTCTATATTGTCACACACCCCCAACAACCCTCCGAAGCATGGCAAGAATACGAACGCATATGCTATGAACCCATCTGGAAAGTAGAATACACCCCCATCATCGAACCCCAATCAATAAAGGTGCCGGAACCTACCATAGATTATGAGGTAATTCGCAGTGATTACCCGACACATTGGTACAACTAGACCCCGCCGCATGTCCAAGATGTCACACCATGCCACCAAAACCCGTCTTTACCAGCGGCATTCGGTGTGCCAGTCGCCCCTTCCGGCACCGATCTGTCAGGGCAAGCCCCATCTGGCATGGGACAAGGCCGAACTCGACCACATCAAACCGCTTGAAAGGGGTGGATCAAACCATCCCCGCAACCTAAGACTGTTATGCCCCGTCTGTCACGCGCTCCGGGCCGATGGGTGGCATTTTCAACTGCGAGAGCGCATGGAACAAGAGGGCAAGCTGCCCGAAGAATGGTGGATATACACATGGGAAGGCTAAAAGTGTTGGGTATAGGTATCATGGTTTTGTTGAATCTCGTGGCGTACTTTGTGACAGGGTATTGGATATGGTTAGCCATGACTGCGGTGTGGTGTATGCTGTATTCTTATGTCCTCATCAACCAAACGCCACCTGAAAAGCACGTCTGCCTGTGGTGTGAGGGCAAGGGGGAGTATCAATTTATCAACTTGTGGTTCCGATGCATGTGGTGTAAGGGGACAGGGGAAACCGACAAAGAAACGCACCAGTATTTAGAAAAAATGCTGAAGCGGGAGGTGATGTAGAGGGAGAGGGCGCAAAGCCCTCTTTTTATTGGTTCAAAAGTGCCCACAAACGCCATTTAATGGCCTTACGCAGACGTTTGTGCCAACTTAACTCCCACAGATTCAGATAAAACCGCTGTTTTTGGAGCGTATCGTTGGCTTTTAGCCAGTCCTCAGCGGTGATGTCACCACTTCTGCCATGTGTTTCATGCCGCCGACCCCGATGATCTTTGACATAAATATCGAAGGAATGCGAAATGTAGCCCCCATAATCAATATCGGGATAGATGAGCAGGTCGAAATATCGCCCTTTGACCAAACGGGTTTTCATCC
>ERZ761595.134-NODE-134-length-14316-cov-9.894327_pt1 | contig 14316 bp, 24 predicted proteins | sample MGYA00511035_ERZ761595 | MGnify/ENA primary metagenome ERZ761595 (study PRJEB28899, sample SAMN03785553) | bioreactor sludge metagenome | biome: EBPR Sludge; feature: EBPR Bioreactor; material: 0.22µm filtered reactor supernatant | place: Saint Lucia: Queensland...
ATTGCAAAACTCAAAAGCATCTTCTAAGGTGGGGAATGGGCCAAATTCTTTCAATGGATTTATTTTATTTTTCTTATAAATCTTTACAAGGAAATAATTATCAATAACAACTTTAATATCAAGCGTTTCTATATTAGAATAATAAATATCATATTTTGTTTTGTTAAACATATTAAGCCTCAATTAAAACCCAATCAAAAATCGGAAGAAGCCCAAACACCATTTATTCTAAAGTGTTTGGTAGAACAAAGATAAGAAAAAATTTCAAGTTCAAGTTTCTTTTAACTATCTCATAAACTTAAGAACTGATGCCATCAATACGGCTGTTTTGTATTTTTCACAATTTTCTTCTGTTAGAAGGTTGGCACAGTGAAATAATACTAATTGCCCCGTAAAGTGTAATAAGTATTGCCGTAAAAAAATCCCATAATTTTGTATGGTACTTTAACGTCGTACCCAAGACGTTTTGTTATTTGTGAATATCAAATGTAAAAGGTACACCAAGCACGATAGAAATCATTAAAGATGTGCGATAGAAGTGCCCATTTGCAGCCCACCACTCGTCAGCAATACCAGCCTTTTCCAAGTACTCCGGCTTTTTATCATTGGTTTTAATCCAACGAACTAAGATTTCTTTAAGCGTAGGCTTATAAGAACTAAATTGTTCTAACTTCTTATCACCATCAAGCAGCATGCGCTCGTTAGCGCAATTAAGCCACAATGCACTAACCCAACTGCGTTCTGTCTGTGTCATATTTTCAGAATAAAACGTTACAGCGTGTGAATAACAATAAGGCACATTATCCTTAATAAATTCTTCACGTTGCGTTTCTGCATCAACATTAAAAACAAATCGATAGCTTGTCATTGTTCAATCTCCTCAAAATCAACACGCTCAGAATAATAACCATTGCTTTCGCCAATGAATCGCATCGTCACAGATACTTTTTGTGTTGCTAGTGTATAAAAAGTATATGTCCCTGTACCATATTCCAATCCTAGAATATCTTGTTCTATGTAATAGGCAGCAACCATTTTTTCTAGCGACATTTCTTATTTCCTCTCACACATCTATCTTATCATAGCCTATGTGACGTGTCAAGTGTTTCATCATGCGAAATCAAAAACGATTCACGTACACCAAAACGAACCGTGTTGCTTTCAACTTCGTAATACACAAAACCGTTATTGTAAACAACCCGCTTTACAACACCGCTGACAAGTCTACCAGCCACCTTAAATTTAATCGTATCGCCAACTTGTTTAATCACGTAAGCACCTTATAAATTAAGCTAGAAAATAGCGCACCAATTCCAACAAAAACAAATAAATACATCAAGCAAAAACCATCATGTCCAGGCGTACCAATCGGTTGTTCGTCGTCATCACTCCACGGAAAAGGCATTTCTAAACCCCCTCACCAGAACCATTACAATTTGGGCAAAGACCACTACCATTACAATTACTACAAACATTTGGCACACGCGAGTAATTATCTTCCCCTTCTCCCCCGCACTTCACACAAAGTCCAACCCCGTTACACGCTTTACACTTTTTAATTTTCACTTAACGCCCCCTTAATAAAATATCAAAATTGAAATTAGAACACCAAAACTGAATCCAAGACCAAAGACAATAAGTATAATTTTTTTATACTCTGACCCCCTTACTTCGATACTTATTTTATAACCATATTCACTTATTTTATTATTAAAGTATTGATACCAGTCAATACTATTTAATACAAATAGCATTAAAATAAACAAAAATATAGCAAAATATAACATTGTTTAGTTTTCTATTAAATTAAATTCTAAGAAACTTTTATTGTTCCTTATTCCATTAAGAATAAAATCATAAAAAATTTCTGATTCATCATCATTAAAATCAAATTTATGTTGTTTACCAGATAAATCAAAAATTTCAACAATGGGGCCAATTCTTTTTATATATGATATATATATACATATTTGTTCAGTATCTTTTTGATACTTATTCCTACTGAATATAATACACATTACTTTTCACCATTTTTACAAAATGGATAGGTGCACGCCCACTTATTACGATTACAAGCACAACGCAAATCTTCATCACGCTTTGCACCAAAAAGCAAAGCCTTAAAAAACTTAATCATATTTCCCCTTTATTCTTCAATCAAATCAAATCACTTGTTTTACAAACAAAAAGTGCATCCCTATTTTCTTTTGTAATAAAGAAAACTTTTTCTAAACAAGCATCATAACAACAAAGATAAATATATCGGTTATCATGTTCAACACCAACTGAACTTCTTATTATATTTAAGACTTCTTCATAAGAAGAAGTTATTAAATTTTCAATAGACTCATGAGTTAAATCGAAGAATTTATCATCAAATATAATCAAACATTTACCCCCTTTTGGTAAATTTTCGACTACTTTCTGTGCGACTTTAGAAATCGTTGGTGAAACAATTTTTATGTCCATTATCCGTTGTCCCTTAACATTTCATTACCACACGAACAAATAACTTTTTTCTTACTTTTAAGTTGTGAAATATGAATTAGTTTAACTTCATCACAAACAGGACAAATAAAAAGTGCTTTCGTATTTTTCTTACTACGAACAACACGCTTATTATCTTTCGTTTCTAGCGTCGAAAGATAAACCTCAACATCAAAAACCTTACTCATACAACCCCTTTCGTTTATATGTACATGATATAACATGAAGGGCAACTTGTCAAGTGTTTTCAGAAGCCCGATTTGCGTATTCGTATAAGGCCGATTTGCGGGGCTAGAAGGTGGCTCAAATTCGTTTTAGGCATCTATGTACTATAAGCGCCCTACCATCGCTTCTAGTGGCCTCTACGCCCGATAGCGGGCATTCTGTGAAGCTACCCTAAACCCTACTTTTTGATGATTCTGTATTCGCCTTCTTCTGGCTTGATTTCAATAAGCGGCGGAATGGGTTTGTTGATAATTTGCACGTGTTCTTTTTCAAGTAGTAGTGCCAATTCTTCACGCAATAACTGTATATCACTTTTTCCCTGTTTAACTTGTCGTGAATAGTCAAGCGCTTCCATTATTTGCCTTTGTGTTTCCCTTGCAATTTCCCTGTTTCTTGTTTCCATAAAATCAAAAAGCAATGTAGAAACATCAATACAAATAAACAACACAAGAAAAATTATTGCGATTAACTCACCTGACAGGAAAAATATAATAGAAACAATAATAAGTTGAATTAGCGACATGTATATAAAAAAATTTGCTCTATCCATTATCAAATACCTGAAACCTTTTGACATCACTTCCATGACAAAAAAGAAAAGAGCCTGGACGCAAAAGCGATTCAGCCCCACTACTTTCCGTGCCAGTTGCCCACTTCGCAGCAGTTGCATTTTCCACACGTCCAACGATTCGATGCGTAAAGCTGCGTGCTATCGTTTTGCCAAGTTGATTAGCTGTTGGGTGTTGTGTTGCAAGAATTGTATTTATTCCTATGCTGCGACCCAACTTCATAATTGATGCAATTCTTTCATCATAATCTTTTGGAATTTCAGCAGCTTCATCGATTATCACAATGCGCCTATTTTCTAATGCAATGCGCCTTCTTTTTTCTTTCTCATCTTCTAAGAATTGAATGTAATCCCCAAGCTCACCTTCACTTGAAATAAATTCTGAAGTGCGCTCATAGTTCACTTTCAAGTCATTCTTAAAATCCAACACATCAATTTTAAGTAGTGAAGGGGGTGTTCTGTACAGGTCACTTAGAATTGTGTTTAATAAAAATGACTTGCCATGTCCTGAAATAGCAGCTATTAGTGTTTGGTGATGTTGCAATACATTGTAAAAAATATCACTTCTACCTGCTGGACTATATTGCACACCAATTAAAGACTGAAAGTTTTGTACATTATAGTTTAATGGTCTTGCAATATAATATCCTGGTGGAGAATCAATTTCCATCATAAAAAACGGATTGAAAACAAAGCGAATTGAAAAGTTACTAACATCAAAACCATTGCGCATTCTAAATGATGCAATTTCAGATGTAATTTCTTTTTCTAAAGAAACCACTTTTGAGAACTTAACCTTACTACCAACTTCAATAGGGTATAAAATAAAAGACTCAGGAAACACTTTTATTCTTTTTGGGTCTTGTAAAATAGACGCATCAACCTTGTACTTTTCCATTACGAGATTGAATGCAAAAATATCATTAGTTACTATCTGTCCCCACATTAGTAAACCTTTCGTACATCTCTGATAGTTCAGTTGTACGCTTTGTTGGCGTAATCAAAAAAGCCTGACGTAACATTTCAAGTGCGACATTGCGTATTTCCCATTGTGCGTGCTTATCACAACGAAGATTAAGAAAGTGCAAAAGTTCCCTGTAATTAAAACTAATAACCATTCGTGTTTTAATACCACTTGGCAAACAAAAGCGTGCATCTTCTTTTTTAACACCGGCCTTGCGCAGTTCATCATAAACAGCCATTGAATAGCCATAATTTTTGGAAAGCCATTCAATTTGTTTTAGTGTGAAGTCGGGCGGGTAAACAAATTCTGCGTTGCCACTATCCACATATCGTTGCGATTCCTGACTAATACTCGCACCCCTGTGACGTGCAATTTGGTGTGAACAATTTCTACTAATTCCTTCAATCAAAAATGTGTAGCGTGCCCATTTATAACGGTCACGAATTGACTTTATTTCATCTTCAATCATAGACCCAACGTTAAAAGCCAAAAGCGTAACACCGTTTGCTGGCGCAACATAAAATTCATTTGTTTTAAGTTCAATTAAAGGAACATCTTCGCTTCGTACAAATAAATCTGGAAGTGATGTTGCAAGAACACTTGCAATAATTTTGTTATAGTCAGCATTGACATCATTATAAATTGTTTCAGCAAGTGCACGTGCATTTCCAAAAATTGCATTTTGATTCATGTCTACAAAACGATTGCGAAACCAAACCTTATACATCTTTGGATATTCAAGCCAGGGTCGAAAATTACCGGTATCAGTTATTCGTTGTTCTTTGCGGATGTAAAAGCTGGCGTGCTCCGCAACCGACAAATGACCCTTTTCCAAAACATTTGGAACAAATTTAGGTGCACTTCCAAAGCGGGGAAGTGAATTGTAGCATAGGCGTGCTGCAAACTCTATCAACAAATTATTGACATCGCGAATTGCAGTAGATTTATATAAATAATCAAATTCACTACCTTCAAACCAACTATTGAACGATGGCTTAACAACGAAAACATTTTTAATTGGAAATTTACTATCCATGTTTTTGTACATAATCCTTTATACTATCTGGCAATTCGTCTAACGCAATTGCGTTTTTAATTACCTTGCACAAATCGTTTCGTTCAAGACGCAATTGATTGATATACATTACTAAATCAACTGATTCCTGCATAGCATCCTCAAAAGCATCACGCCCATTAAAAGTTGTTAGCGCCGTGTGATACTTTTTAATGCCCTTTTCATATTGCTCTTGAAACCAATAATCAAAAGCAACCTTTGCAAAATCCTTAACCTTCTTGGGGAAAATCATTTAAGCCCCCCTTCGTATTCCAAAAATCAAGAACAAACAACTTATCGAGTGTAGTTTCCCTTTCAACAACAATATCAGGTGTTATAAATTTTAATATCGTTATTGTTCCCTTACGACCATTAACAAACTTAATAATGGCGGGTTTTAATTCAAGGCCGTCATAGTACCAAACTTTCATAAACCACCTATAATAATTTCACTTACAAGCACACTTGAAACAACACAACCTAGAAAAATAATAAGCCCAAGCCGTGGTGCAATTCCATTAACCATCATTAACAAGCCACCACAGCCAATTGCAACTACAAAAGAAATAAACCCAACCGCATCATCGCCGCCAGCAGTGCGTATGTCAGAGTATGTCTGTGTATCAAAATCCCCACCACCTATTAAAGCACCAGCACTAAAAAATAATATCAAAGCAATAAGCGCAAGACTGGCAATCACAGAACCACTTTTTTCTTCTGGCTCTGTTTTTGTGATAATTGGCGCTTGCCCATTTTCAGTATTAGAAAAAGCCCAAAGTGCCAAAACAGCAAGTACTATAATTACAAACAATTCCATATTAAACCCTTTTTGATAGCTTGCTGAACGAGCTTGAAAAGTTCTTCTTGCTCTAATTCATCTGTTGACATTGAAGAAATAAAAGCATTAGCGCCCTTACTACGCAAATAATTTCGTGTCCTTGCACCAGCAATATCGTTGTCAAAAATAAAAACAATGCGTGATAAGTCCAAACCGAGCCACCAGTTCCAATCACTTTTTGTTCCGTTTGTGCTGACAAAAGCAATATTCGACATTCCTAATTCCAAAGCGCGAAGCCAAGCAAAGGTTTTCTCAAAAGCAACAAGTGGCCTTCCTTCATAGAATTTCGTTAAATCGCCACTGTACGGCATTTTTTTACCTTGAAAAATATAACGCATGTTATTTTCAAGTGGAACAAAAAGCCTGATTGACATTCCAACAATTCTATTTATGCTTCGTTGCAAAATAGCAACCCCGCTATCATCTTCTGGTGATACAAGAAATTCCCTACCATTAAACACATTTCTTTTTGTTAGATATTCAATTGCTTTTTGTGAAAGTGGAAAATGCTTTATTTCTTCTTGCAAAAGGTTGGGTGAAAAATGTATTATTTCATCCTCGGCAAAGTCAACTTTAACAACAAAATCACAACCCATACAACGCAAAACACCTGTATCCTTCCACAAAATAGCGGAAGGATGCTTGTCAGTGTGCTCAGGGTTTGGACACTGACAAAGAAAATAGCTTTTGTACTCACGAATCTTTTTAATTTCCATTACGAATCTTCCCAAGAATAAATCACAGGCAACTTGAAATTAACTGCAAATTGAATTGGAACACCATGTCTATTTTTTGACGACATTATATTGACACTTCGACCACCTACAATTGCACCAGCATTATTCACACCCAAAAGTATGTCTGCGTCTTGCGTAAATGAATCAGAACCAGCAACAGATTCAAGACTTGTTTTTTCAGCAGCCGAGCGATTAGCCTGAATAACACCAACAATTGCAACACCGGTATTGTTACTAATTGCACGAAGCGTATTGCTCACTTGTGTCAAGTCTTTCCAATCGGGCGACTTCGCCATTAAATACGCACCATCAATTGCAACAATATCCGTATCATTTTCTATGTACGATGTAATATGATTTACATCGTGAATCGGTTTTTTTACAACATGCAAATTATTATTTTGCGCAAGAAAATGTCTAACAGCAAGCAATTTTTTCTTATCTACATCGGTCAAAGAACCTTTGCGCTTTGCAGATTGGTCAATACCTGCTATTTGTGCATACAATTTATACAAAACATCTTCGTAGCGAATTTCATTGGAAATAACAACAACACGTTTTCCAGTCAAAACCCAAGAAACAATCATAGAAAATAGAAGTGTTGTTTTTCCGCTACCTGGACGGCCAAAAATATACATTAAATCACCCTTTGACAAGCCGCCTGATTCACTATCGATAGAATCGAAGCCGGTATTAAACATTACAACCTTATCAGTAAAAAGTGATAAATCAACATCACCAGCCCCAATACTTTCAATTGTTGCAACATTTAGTTTTTCTAAAAATAAGGATAATTCCCTGTATGGGTCTTTTCCTTCCCGCAATGATTCGCTGTTAGCAATAATCCATTCACGAACAAGCGAGTTACGTCTAAAACCAACATCAAGAAAGAAAACATCTTTTAGTGGGTCATTTGTTTCAATTGAAACAAAATCACTAAATTCAATACAAAATCTATCTAGTGTGGGGGGTTGTCCAAAAGTAGCAATATAATCTTTAATCCACTTAAACCACTTCATTTCTTGTTTTGTTTGTAGCTCAAGTGGAATTTGCATTATAAAATCTGCATTTAATTCAGCAAGTGATTTAGTAATTAACTTATTCATTTCCTACTTCTTTCTCCAAATGCTAGTAGCCTCACCATTGCCCCCAACCTTAGCACTAATTAAATCAAATTTTTTCAACTTCTCAGCAGCTTGATTATTACGTGTCCAAAACGTTCGTGATGGAATCAAGCGTACAACGTAATAATCACCACGCCCTTTATTTCTTTTTTCAACTTCAGAGACGAATCCAACTACATTGCCAGAATCCGCCTCCTTAGTAAAAAAATCAACAAATTCCTTTGTTGGAAGTCGAAAACCTATTGATTCTATTTCACGTTCCGTTGATGACATTGAAACCAACTCAGAAATATCATCAACATAATTGCGAATATCACCAGCAAGCGATGATAGCGCATTAGACAAAAACAATTGGCGCTTAACACGTTGATTAAGAATGCGCTTTGGAACTTTTGCAAGCTCATCGAGCGTTGCAAATTTTCCAACCTTACTGCGCTCTTCAATAAACGCTTTTACTTGCTTTTCACCAAAAAATTTAAGTGCTGTTAGTGGGGCAAAAAGCACGCCAGAATCAAAGACCCATCGCTCAGTTGAAACGTTAATTTCAGGTGTACGAATGCGCACCCCATCAAGCGAAGCCGCAATAAGCCACTCCTCAGCACGCTCACTATCATTATTCAATAAGGCAGCATAATAATTTCCTGGAAAATACAGTTTATACCACGCCATGTAATACGACAAAAGTGAATAGGCCATACTGTGTGATTTGTTAAATCCATAACGCCCAAATGTCACGATTTCAGACCAAAGCATATCAACAATTTTTTTATCAAATCGCTTATATCCTTCTGTCTTAAAATGCTCTTCTAACTCGCGCAACTTTCCTTCCCAAATAGGGTCGCCCTTCTTACCTTTAGAAATAATCTTACGTGCCTTATCAGCATCGGCAAGATTGCCACCGGTAATTAGCGCAACAATTGACATCACCTGCTCTTGATAAATCATAACGCCGTGCGTTTCCAAAAGAACCTTATCGACTTCTGGATTAACATTTCGTGGCGTTGAAATATAATCAGGATATTTTGCTGTCATCCCGCTATCCATTGGGCCAGGACGATACAAGGCATTTATCGCAGATAAATCATTAAGGCTTTTTGGCTGAACCTTAATTGTCAAATCAGCAATGCCACGTGAACCTGAGAATTGAAAAACGCCATCTAGCTTGCCTGTGCAAAAGATTTTCGTAAAAACTTCAACATCATTTTCAATAGGCAAACAACCCGTCGTCCTTTCAAGCTCTGCAAGAATTGACAAGGCACTTACACCCAAAATATCGTACTTAACCAAACCAACTTGCGTAAGCTGGCGTGATTTAATGCCTTCATACCACGCAACTTTTTCATCTTCAATCGGAACAGCACGTGTCACAATGACAACGCCCGCTGCGTGTTTTCCACGATGGCGAACCTGTCCAAGCATCACATCATAAGCCCTACGCGCATCGCTTGGGTCAAATTTAATTGTTTCGCCACCCGAAGTATGCACAGTATTACAAGCATCAAAAAACTTTTCGAGTTGTGCTTCTGATTCGCTGTCGCTTGTTTCATTTACCAACCACAGCGGAACATTAAAAAAACGCCCAATATCACGAATTAGGGAAGAATGCGAGTACGTTGAATAATTCGCAACCGGTAATCCGCCCCAACACCCTTTGACATATTCCAAAACTTCATCACGTCTATCTGCCTGAATATCCAAATCAAAATCTGGCATATCAGAACGATTTACATCTAGGAAACGCTCAAACAAAAGCCCATTCTTAATTGGGTCAACTTGCGTAATGCCCAATGAATAAAGGAACAACGAACCAGCACCAGAACCACGACCAGGGCCAACTTTTATATTGTTTTCCAAACAAAAATTAACAATATCAAAAAGAATTGTAAAATAATCAACAAGCCCTTGTTTTTCAATAACACTTATTTCATAGTCAATTCTTTTTTCATCCAACTTAAACACGCTTGCATTGTCCCTTGCACGCTGCACAATATCAACCACATAGCCTTTAGCGCTTGGCAATTTTGCCGGTGCAGAAAGGTCAAAGGTTTCAATTTTATCAGCAAGTGCTACGGTGTTATCAATTAACTTTTCAAGCTCATTAACACTTGCCTTAGCAGTAAGCCACTTTGTACCAAGCAACTCCCCACGTGTTTTAAGCCAAAGCTCTTGGGAAGAATAGTCAAAACCCTTGCGACTAATACACATAATTCTGTGTGCCTTAAAATCTTCTTTGCGTACAAAATGTGTATCTGTCGTTACAACTTTTGTAAGTCCAAAACGCTTTGCAATCATATTTGGGCGTGTGTAATTATCTTCACTGTAAACACCCATCACCTCAGCATAAAAGCGTTCACGCCCAAACACATCATAAATTTGTGAAGCAAAAATCAAAGCATCTGTTTCATCGCCAAAATAAAGGGGCGATGCACTACAACCAGAAAGAACAATTAAGCCTTCATTGTATTTTGACAACATTTCAATATCAGTTAGTGGAAAACCTTTCTCTTTATTTAGTTGCGCAGCGTTATTAAGTGCAATTAAGTTTTCATAACCAACACGTCCACTAGAAAGAATTGTCAAATGTCCACGCCGTCCATTGTGCATGAAATAAACTTCGTTGCCAAAAATAGGTTTAATATCGTGCGCAATAGCAGTTGACCAAAATTCAACATGACCACCCGCCGTAGCATGGTCTGTGATGGCAAGCGACTTAAACCCTTTTGATTGGGCATAAGCCATCATATTTTCAATTGTTCCAAGACCATCACCGCTATAGTTTGTGTGCAAATGAAGCGGAACAAAACAATTATCACACATTCTTTATCCTTTATACTTAAACAACTTTTCTACAGATTGTTTACTGTTTTTTGTATCCATTGTATTTGCTATCGACATTGACCAAATACAATCAAAATCTTTTGGCGCATTGTATTCTGAAACAAAAACAGTGTTTTCTTTCGATACGAAGCGAACCCAATTCCAGAATTTTTCTGTATCAAAACCTGAATTATATTTTGTTGTATTAGAGTATGGTGGGTCACAGTAAACAAGTGAATTTTTTGGAATAAAAAATCTATCATAACTGCCCGATGTTAAAATTGCATTTTTTAGAACGTCGGAATGCACATCACTAACGATTGCATTATATGCAGCTTTGTTTTGTGCAATTTCATTTTCAAGTGAATTATCGCCACGCTTATTTCTACGATAACCACCAAACCACTTGCCACCGAACGATAATGAAAAACCAACATAAGCAACAAGCGCCATATCATAAATTTTTTGATTATTTTTTAACTCATTATAAAAATGCTCGGAAATGTGTCTTGGCGGCAACCAACCATCACGCAGCTTTTCATACAATGCAATTAAGTACGGGTTATTGTCATTAAGAATCAAATAATCGAAATCAGCAAAACATTTTGCGCTATTCAACCCACCAACAAAAGGTTCTACATAAACCGATTTACCAGTATGCGCAGCACGCATAATTGGTGCAATATACTTTGCAATACGCCGCTTACTTCCCATGTATTTCATTCAACACATCCTGTGAAAGAAAATCTTTTGTAACAATTAATTTTAGGCCATTAAATTCATAAATACCAACGCCATCAATTTCTTGCTTGAAATATGTTTTTGCGTATTCTGGATTACAAACTACACAACGCATTTTCTTTGATTGAATTAACATAGAAACATATACAAAACAAACTGCAACATCACCAAACTCACAAAACGATTCATACAAAACTATTCCATGTTTAGCAATCATGTGGATGACTTCGTCTGATACAGAAAATGGCACAATAAACAATGTGCCATTCTCAACAGATTCAACCATAAACTTTCTATTTCCCGATACCTGACAAACATTACAGGCGTCAATAGCCGATTTAAGGTGCATTCAATTTTTCCTTAATACGTTGAAAATTCTTATTGCGCTTCTCACAATAAACACGGTCAAGCTCATCCTCATCTACTTCAAGGATATTTAGTGCTTGCAACAAGAAGTGATAAACGTCAATCAACTCCTCAACAACATGATGACGGTCAAAGGACGGGGCTTTCCAGGGTTTAGTTTTATCATTAAAGAAATCAACAGCTTCCATAAATTCCTTAGCTCCAGCCATTGCCGTAATAACCAGCGCTTCATGTTCATCAAGCAAGCCAACACCACAGGCATCTGACAACTTACGCTGCAATGCCAAGTGTCGTGTAATCATTGAATCGCTCAAATGTAACCTCCGTTTGTTTTTTTTGTAATACAAAAAGCAATAAAGCTATTGCATCGCTTTCATCATTATTTTTTACGCCATACGAAATAAGTAAGTCAAAAACTTCTTTCTTATTTTTACAACTTAAAAACTTTCTTGGCTTTAGTGTTGAAACAAATTTCACACTTCCTGAAAGCGAATAAGCAACAAAACCAGTTCGCAAAAGCAACGAACGAACCGTTTTCGCATTGCGAAAGAAGTTTAACTCCTCAAAGTACAAATCTACATCACTATTATACGTCAGCTTCTGTAGAAAAGTCAAATGTTTGTAGTGCGTATCTTTCAGTGAAGTAAAATGAATGTTGCTTGAATCCCAAGTCCAAGCAACACCCATTTGCGAAGCGTAGTCAACCGCTACTATCACAGCAACTCAGCGCCGCTACCACGCCCAAAAAGCGCAAGCAACTCCTCATTGCTCTGTACATTCGCACGTGTGCGCAACATTTCCCACACATCCTCAACCGATTCATAATCACCAAGAATCTTACCTTGTGCGTCAACCGAAGGCGTATTGTTTGCAACTTCAAGTGCAGCGGGCAGAACCTTCATCTTGCCTGCAACAGTCACACCCCAATTTTTACCTTCCTTTTTAACAAGGATATACTTGCCCTTAGTGTCATTAACACTGTTAGCAGTAATTAGCGCACGATGCACAGCCTTAGATGCTTGCCAAATACCCAACTTCCACGACCCACTATCCTCATAAGCAACCATAATCAGTGCGCTATAGCCAAGCGCCAACTCAGGGGCAAGAATATCGCGAGGGTCGCCATTGTCCTTGCCAAAGTAAATCCAGCTTGCATTAAGTGGATAGGTCTTACCAAATTTGTTGTTTTGGAACATCTTTACGATGCTATCAGACCAAACCACATTACCCGTTTCAGGGTCAACATCGGACAAAAGAACAACCAAATTGTCCTTGCCTTCAACTGGCTTCCAAAAATCTGACTTTTCTGCAACAGTAGGCGCACCACCAACATTAAACTTAGACATAATTAAATTTCCTTTCACTATTCCGTGTATTTAATAATTGCTTTAACAAATTGTTCTTGATTTGTTACATAAAAATTAAAGTTTTTTCCATAAATATCATTACATGATTGTACCGCCTCATTGTCAATAGCCAGTGAAAAAACGTTAATATCTTTTTTACGTGCAACAGCTACAGCATTCTTTGTATCGCTAATAGCATCATAGGCAGGGGTTACGCCAAACTGCCTTAATGCAAACTTATCCCTTTCTGTTGGCAAGCCATCCGAAATTACAATCAAAATTTTCTTATTTGACGAATTTGGATAAAGCGTTGACACATAAGAAATCGCAACACTATCACAATTACCACGACCATCAAAAAAACGATTCATAGTTTTTAGGGAGTTTAGTGGATTTGCTTTTTCCCCAAAAGACTTAAACTTGAAAATACCAACACTATCTAAAATAGAAGTTTCATATTCCAAATCAGAATTTGGAATCCACCCAACAGTATGTCCATAGATGGCGTATTGAAAACCATTTTCAATAAACGCATTCGACAAACCAGCAGCGCATTTAAGTGCAAAACTTATTTTACTTTGACTTCCATCCTCTACAACCCTACGCATAGAACCCGAAAGGTCAATCAAAAGTAAAACCTCCGGTTTTCCTAACCCACTTCTACCACCATCAACTATTCCATTGCCAAATACCTTCCCCTCTTCATAGTGTCTTAGATTAGAAATTCTGCTTCCACTTGTTTTAGGTTGACCCAAAACCTTTCTTTGTGAAGCCCTACCTGTTTCTATTTTAGAAAAAGAATTAAAAGCAACAGGAGTAAGTGGATAATTATTTTTATTGTTAGAAACATCAAAACAAGACACCCCATTTTTTAAGCCCATGAAGGAAAATTTTTCTTTTCCCTCATAAAATTTATCAACCCTAACTTTTTTATATTCTTTAAGGTTAATCTTCCTACCAAAGATGTCAAAAGTGCTTGATTTATTATCTTGACTATCTTGACTATCTTGACTATCTTGACTATCTTGACTATCTTGACTATCTTGACT
>ERZ761595.136-NODE-136-length-14289-cov-4.977940_pt1 | contig 14289 bp, 13 predicted proteins | sample MGYA00511035_ERZ761595 | MGnify/ENA primary metagenome ERZ761595 (study PRJEB28899, sample SAMN03785553) | bioreactor sludge metagenome | biome: EBPR Sludge; feature: EBPR Bioreactor; material: 0.22µm filtered reactor supernatant | place: Saint Lucia: Queensland...
CGTGACCTGATAGCCTATAGCGGCGGCTTCGGTATTTCTCAGTCGCGTTTCGTGCTCTGCAGCGGTGGCTTCTACGGCATCAAAGCGCGTATCTACGGCATCAAAGCGCGTAGCGTGATCTGCCGATGCGGCCTCGGTATCCGCAAGACGCTTGTCTATCGACGTGGGAACCGTGCTTCCGTCGACACCGACCTTCGCCTGCAGCGCCTGCGCGACCGCGTTCAAATTCGCGATGCAGCCCGACAGCGGCGTCAGCGGCACATTGGTCGGCGCGTTCGCTGCGGGATTCGGAAGGTATACCAGATCGTCGGGGAACATTCTCTCAGCCTCGATTCAAAATCAGCTCGGCCCGCATTTCCGAGCCATTGATGCGCTGCGGCACGCCGACGACGTGATACGTCGCGTTGGCGATCGCGACGACATCACCGGACTTCAGCGGCGGGCCGGCGAGGTAGCGCAGGGTGTGGGTGGTCTTGGCGGCCGCGTCGAACGACATCGCGTCGACGGTGTCGAGAATGCCGGCGATCTCGATTCCGGCCGCGTCATACGGCAGCCGGCTTTGGTCGAAGCCGCGGCCGGCGTCAAACGACCAGGTGATGCGGCAGAGCGAGGCGAAGCCGGCAGGGCCGGTGGCGTAGCAGATCCGCTCCAGCTCGCCCGGGTTTCCGCCGACTGGCCCGATGTAGGCGCCGTCGAAGGTGTGGAGGGCATCATCGAACGGGCGCCAGTCGTCAAACGGCTTGCCATCGGCAGCACCCATCATGCCGCCTCGGCACAGACGATGCCGGCCGGCTCGCCGATCTGGTGGCGAATGCCGAGCCGGGTCAGCACGAGCGCGGCGACCGTCTCGGCGCTGTACGATTCCATGCACGCCGCGGCGCCCGATGGCTGGCGCGGGCAGAACGCTCCGCCGTGGTTGTGGATGCGGTGGCACGGATGGCACGCGACGGGCGATTCGAGACTGATGGTGTTTTTCCAGTCTCTCGTCAGGTTCTCGCGGCTGCTGTGCGAGAGCAGCACGACCTTCGGCATGCGCTCGTTCGCCACCGCGTTGGCGATGACGCTCTCTGTGCCGACGACGGCGTCGGCCTGGCACGCCCAGGCGAGCGCCAGGCGCAGCGGCCACTCCTGGCCCATGACGCTGCCGTACTCGACGCCATCACGCTCGACGTGATCGACTTCGCCTGGCAGGTGCGCGAGGTCGCCGAGCAGGAAGGTATGCACGCGGTGGTCGGCGAGGATCTCCATGAAGCGCTGCGCGTGCGGCCAGCCCTTGAAAGGCCCGCTGCCGGACGGCGCGAGGACGACGACCTTGCCGCTCATCTGCTCGCGCAGGAGGCGCGCCCATTCGCGTTCGAACGGTGCCGGGTAGAAGCGCTGCCGGTTCTTCGCGCTGGCCGGCAGCTCGGCGTACAGATGGACGGTGTCGACGTAGTTGCCGCCCATCAGCTTGCGGCGGACGCCGGTCGGCAGGTAGAACTCGGCGGCGGACTGATGCGGCAGCAGGCGGTTTTCGACGCTGCCGTGCAGATTCACCCAGCGCTGATACTGCGGCGCCTGGTGACACCAGTACTCGATCGCTTCGTCATCGGAGAGGACATTGCGCGGAATCACGCGCAGCTCGGCGATGTGCGGGTCGTGCCGGAGCATTTCCTCGCCGTTGGCGGCGACGTAGCACGTCACGGCGTAGCCCTGGTCGTGCAGATGCGCAGCGACCGATGCCGCCCACAGTGCATCGCCGTTGCCGCCCATGCGGACGATGCCGGCGCGCTTTTCCGGTTTGAGATCGCACCATGGCTCGCTTTGGCCGATGCCGGCGGCGAGCTTGCGGAAGACCAGAAGGAAGGAGTACTCGTCGCCGGCGCTGCGCGTCTGGCATTCGAGCAGAGCCCAATCCGGGAAGAGCAGGCACATCGCGTCGATGATCTCTTCCGGGACGAAATCATGCTTGTGGTCCGGGTTGGCGCCCGGCTCGCCGCGGCGCGGGTAGTGGTCGGCGTGCGGCAGGTAGAGAACGAGGTGACCGCCGATCGCGAGCACGCGCCACCATTCGCGCAGCGCAGCCTGCCAGTCGACGATATGCTCGAGCAGGTGCGAGGAAAACACGTTGTTGGCGACCCCGTCGGCGAACAGCGACAGGCGCGCGGCATCCGGGATCAGGACATCGGGCTTAACCGGAGCGCCGAAGAGCTGCAAATCCTTGCCGGAATCGAGCCCGAGCAGGTGCGGCCAGACTTTCTCGACGCCACAGCCGACATCGAAGCCGCCGGCAGCGAGGTAGTGCAGCACCTCGTGGCGGATCTTGCGGGATTCGAGGCCGTTGCTGGTTGCCGGGGTCCAGGTCATGTCGTCGTTTTCGTCGGTCGTGGTCGTGATCGTTGAGGGCCCGGTTGTCCCGGATGCGCCGAAGGAGGGGCGGCGCATCCGGGGCCGGGGTACTGCCGGGGCACGAGGAGGCGGGTTAGCCGGTGAGCAGGTCGGAAATCGTCGCGAAGCTGGCCGGCTGGCGAACGCCGGAGTCGGCAAACTGATTGAGGGTGATCTTGACCTGTCCGGTGTCGGCCTTGGTGTAGGGATCGACCGTGACATCGGCGCCACCAAAGAAGCCGATGATCAGATCGCTCCAGTTGCTGCCGAAGATGGCCGCCGAGCAAACCGTCGTGCTGGTGCCCTTGGTCAAGTTCGACGGCACGTTGTTGCTCACCGCGGCGCGATAGCCGTTGATCGGCGTCGGGCCGTTTTCCCAGATCATCGGCAGGTTGGTGCCGACTTGCGCTTTCTTGGCCGCGCCGCGCGTGCGGGTGTTGATCAGGTAGCCGGCGAGGCGATCGGGCTCGGCGTTGGCGTTGGCGCAGGCGGTTTCGAGATCTACAAAGTGCGTCCAGGCCGGCGCGAGGCCGTTGGCGCCGGCCGCGGGAGCCGTGCCGATGCCGGACGTAAAGCGGATGCCGTTATGCTGCGGCGCCGTGCCGGTACCGTTGATCGCCTGGCTTTCGAACAGCACGAGCGCCTGGCTGATCAGGTCGTTGCGGATCATCTGCTCAACGGACGGGTTGGCCTGGATCAGCGCCTGCTTCGATGCCTCGGTGTAGGCGCCGACGCGCTTCGGCTGCAGCGTCAGCGTCTGCACGGTCGGGTTGCTCTCGCTGGCCGAGCCGATTTCCGTCAGGGTGCCGATCGTTGAGCCGGTCGCCTGGCGCGGGATCGAGAGCGAACTGGTCAGACCGGTCAGGATCGTGGCGCCAAGACCGCCGAGCACCAGCTTGTTGCGCAGGAAGTCGGCCATCATGTCGGTGCGCACATCGGTTTGCACGAGGTTGCCGGCTTCGGTGGTGGTGCCGACGTTGAAATCGCGGCCGAAGAGCATCTCGTAGGGCACATACGCACCGGTCGCCGGGCGGCCGAAGACGCGCTCGACTTCCTGCGAGCACTCCCGCTCGAGGCCGGCGTGCGTCCAGTCGCCGCTGCACATCGCGCCGAGCAGGCGGGCAAAGCTGTAGCGCGACTGCTCGCGCTTGGTCATGCCGACGTCGAGCGACTGCCCCTGGTGGCGCTGGGTGATCTGCGCCAGGATGTAGTTGCGGAATTCGTCGATGCTGCGGCCGTTGCGGACGGCGTCTGCAGCGTCGTTGGGCTTGAGATACTGGCGGTACTGTTCCCCGAGCGCGGCAATCTCGGTGACGCGAGCGCGCTCGGCATTGATGATGGAATCGGGATTGAAAGGCGGCTGGTTGGTTGCCGCCGGGGCGAGGTCTTGCATGGCGATGGTCCTTACGGTGGAGTTTTGCTGGCCCGAGGCCGGCGGCGGGGAAACTGGTGCGGGTTGCGGCGCGTCGTCGAGCGCGATGGCGCGCGGCGCTGCGGCAGGCGGGTCTTCGGCCGATCGGCCAATGCCGACGGTGTCGTCGGCCGGGATGTCGACCAGCGACACCTCGAACGGCTGCCAGCGTGTGACGCGGTAGGTTGGCGGATTCTTCTGGCTGGCCTGGCGATGCAGCACGCGCTCCTGGATGCGGTAGCCGATCGAAACCTTGGGCGTCAGACCCAGCTCGATGTCGCGGCGCAGATCGGCCAGCGCGGCGCGCGGCGACAGGGCCACGGTCAAACGCACGCGGCGATCGTCGTCGAGCCGGGCGGATTCGATCTTGCCGATTGCGGCAAGCGGCGTGCTTCCGGTGGCGGTTCTGGTGTCGTGGTTGGCAAACACCGGGGCGCCGTTCTGCAGGCGCGTCAGGTCGACTTCTCCGGCACTGTGGCCGAGGATCTCCACCCACGGTTCTTCCCAGCCGTCGGCGCGCAGGTAGGGTTCTTCACTCGATGCGGCGATCTCGAGGCGCATCAGGCCGTCGCCGACTTCCTGTCCGGCACGCTCGCCGAGCAGGCGAACGTCGGCCAGCGAGCGGTGCATCGCGCCTTCGATGCGCGAGCGCTGGCCGGTCTCGGTGGCGGGCGGCGGCGTGGTGGTGTTGTGATCTTGCATGGCGGTCTGCTTTCAGAATCGGACGGAGCGGACGACGGGCGCGGAATTCTCGGCGGCGGCGGCGGGCGCGCCAGACGCCGCGGGATCGTCTTCTTCGTCGTCGGCATCGTCGGCGGGGTCTGCGGTCGGCGCCGACTGGCTCGGCAGCGGGCCGAACAGCTCTTCGTCGAGCTTGCGGTCGCGGGCGATCTGCTCCGGGTCTTCGCCGCGCTCGAGGATGATCTGGCTGCGCGAGGTGAGCCCGTACTGCAGATCGCTCTCGTTGGCCTTGGATTCCTTCGCTGGGTCGATTCCGGCCCAGCGGCGCGGACGCCAGGTGCAGGCGTCGATGTAGTCGCGCAGGCGGCTGCCGACGAGGCTCGCGTTGCGCAGCACCGCAAAGCGCATCCACTCCTCGAGCACGGGCTGATGCAGCCAGTCGATCAGATCCTGCTGCACGACCTTGTAATGCTCGCGCTCGTCGAGGATGCCGACGCGCGCCGAGGAGTAGTTCACGCCCTCGAGGTCGTTGCCGATGGTGTGGTAGCTGGCGCCGCGGGCGGCGGACCAGGCGCGGATCTGCGACTTGACGTACTCGCCAGCCTGGATATTCGGCCAGGGGCTGTCGTACTGCCGGAAGTCGTAGCCGGCCGGGATGGTGTCGTACTGGCCGGGCATCGTCGTCGAGAACTTTTCGGCGGCTTCGGTGAGCTGCTGGACTTCTTCCGGAGACAAGACTTTGCCGGCGGCGCGAGCGGCGTCGAGCACCGAGCTGATGATCTGGTCGGCGAAGCCGGGCGGCGCGTCGCCGGTCGGGCTGACGAAAAAGCCCAGACGCTCGGCGCTGTTGCGGCTGGCCACGCCGCAGGCTTCCTCGAATTTCTGCGCCATCCACAGCCGCCGGGCGCCGACCGACAGCCAGGCGATGCCGCGGACCTGTCCGGGCTCGTCGCAGGCGAAGCACAGCCGCGCTTCGCTGGCCGACAGGCGCATCGAGTTCAAGCCACCGCCCTGGCGATCGGCGGCCACGGCAGCGGTGCCGGGGCGCAGATGGTAGGCGAGCACGCGGCCGTCGGCATCGCGCTCAACGCCGAGGCGGACGGTGCTGCCGTTGGCCAGGTTTTCGTGCCGCGTGTGGTCGATGAGCCAGGGGTCGAGCACCTGGATCTGGAAGCCGAATTTACCGGCGGCCAAGCCGGTGCGGAAGCGGTAGAACAGCTCGCCGGTGCGGGCAAGCGACTGCAGCGCCAGCGCTTCCACCTGCCGCCAGCTCAGGCCGGAGGTTTCGCAGGTGCCGGCGGCGCCCCACTCGCGCCAGAGCTTTTCAATCGCGTCGTTGGCTTCGGAGTGCTGCTCGCTGCTGCGCGACTTGGTGAGCCGGCACTGCAGGCGGATGCCGGTCTGCCCCAGCACGTTGTCGCGCTGCTGGATCAGCCAGCGTTGTGCCCACTCGTTGTTGCGCGCGAGGTTGGTGGCACGCGCGACGATGGTCGGCAGCGTGCCGCGCAGATCCTCGTTGATGTGCGCCGCCGAGGTACTCCACGAATGCGCCCAATCCGGCGTTTCTGATGTCTCGAGCAGGCGCTTGGCGGTCTGCAGCGATTCGAATCGGCGCGTCTGCGCGACGGAGCACTGGTGCTGCAGCGCGTCGTTGATCCAGCCGGAATTGCTGGCTGGCTGTTGGCCGGGATCGGCGCCGAAGAGGCCGCGGAAGAAGCTGGCGATCTGCATGCTCAGCCCCGATAGAGCACGCGCGGGCGTGCTTCGAAGTTGGCGCGTCGGATCTCGCGCTCGTAGTGGGCGATGAGATCCTGGATCTCGCGCAGGGAGCGGAATTTCATGGTGCGGTCGCCGATCTGGTACTCGGCGACGTGCGCCGAGCCGCCCGAGGCGTAGGCGGCCAGGGCGGCGCGCAGATCGTCCAGCGCGCGCTGGTTGCTCGAGCGCGGATCAAGCGCGCCGGCGTTGAGCAGGTTGGTGCCGATCTGGACGGCGGTAATACCGAGGTCGACGCGCTCAGGGCCAGACGGCGAGCCGATGAAGCGCTCGACGTAGGCCCAGATAGATGCGGCGCCCGGCTGCATCAGCGCGGTTTCGGCGGCGGAGAGCGACAACGAATGCACGGTGCCGTCGCCGACGGCGCTGACGGTGACCGCCGAGACGCCGGCGGGCCAGAAAAACCGGTACTTCAGCACCCAGCCATCGTCGGCCGAGTACTGCGGCAGATCGCGAGTCCAGGCGACGGTCTCGCCGGAGCGGAAGGATTTGGGCTCGGAAGAGGAAGACATGCCGCGGATTGTGCCGAGTAGCGCGCGCCAAAAATAGGCAAGAAATTTCCGCGGCGGCGGCGGCGAGCGGGCGTGAAAAAGCCGCCCGGGGGCGGCTTTGATATTTTCGACACCTTCCGCTAACTTTTTCCGAACTTCCTGCGCCGCGCAAACCAACCGAACACCGCCATTGCCGAGACAATCCCGACCGGCCCTCCGCACAGGTACGCGGCAATCTCGACTGCCCCGGCATCGGGCGCCAGTTTGAACAGCACCAGGTTGAAGGCGCCGATGCAAAACGAGTTGATGAACGCCAGGCGGCGCCGATCGTCGCGGACGAGCAGCGACTGCATGCCGAGGCAGAAGACCAGGGCGAAGGTCGAGGCGAAGAGGAGCGCGGCGGACATCACCGGCGGCACAGCTGCTGGATTTGCCGGATGCGCCGCGGCGACAGCCCCAGCTCGTCGGCAAGGTCTTCCGCCGTTGATCCGGCTTCGACGCCGCGTGAAACGGCCTGCAGGTGGTAGCGCTTGCGGCGCGCGGCGATGTAGTGCCGCTCGCCGCCCATCTGGCGACGAATTGCCGCCTCAAAGCGCTCCCAGGCTTCCGCCGGCACTTCCGGCATTGCCGCGCGCGCCAGCTCGATGATCTCGAGCAGGCTGTCACCGCCGGACAAGCTTTTTCCTCGCCTGCGCCAGCAGCGTCGCCAGATCCGGCGTTTCGGCCGCTGGCACAGCAGCAGCAGCCGGAGTCGGCGTCTGGCTGGCTTCCGGCGCGCCATCCGTCCGCCCAGCAGCGGCTTCTCCGGCAGCCGGCGGCGTATCCTGGTCAGGCCGGCCGGAAGCACGCGCGGCGTAGAGCTTGCCGGAGCACAAACGATGCGCCGCCAGGGCGAGAATCAGGCAGTCGAGCGCCTCGTTTCGCGGCCGAATCTGCACCCATTCGACGATCGGCCGGCCAGCGCGCAGGCGCGCGCGCAGTTGCTCGGCGGCGAGCTGCGCGAAGTATTCGTCATCCGCCCACGATGCGGCCGGGAAATGCACGTATCCCGGGCCGGGCTTCTGCAGATTGAGCCGGCTGTAGATCAGCGCTTTCGCCTGGTCGACGCCGATCGGTTCGACGGGCCGGCCGCGGCGGCGCTTGGTGCGCAGGCGCTGCCGGCGGCGGCGGTCGTCCTCGATGACGTCGCGGCCCGATCCGGGGATGCCCTTGGTCGGGATCGACCACGATCGATGCGCGCAGAAGGTCTGCACCATGCCCGTGTTGTAGCCGGAGTCGATGCACGCGCGCTCGACATCCCACTCGCGCAGCTGCTCGGCTAGATCGCCCCAGACATCGGGCTGCGCCGTGTCGCCTGGCAGGATGGCGTGCTCGAGCACCCAGCACTGTTCGTCGGCGCCGAACGCGGCCAGCGTCGCTTCGAGGCGATCTTTCTGCACGTCGACGCCGGCAGTCAGGCGCAGCGGCCGGATGTTGGCCCGAATCTGCGCCGGCTCCCACGCCTCGCGGCGCGACAGCAGCGACACCGGGTCGGCGCCCTGGCCTTCTTCCTTCCAGATTTCTCCCCAGTCGGTATTGATGACGGCCTTCATTTTGCTGGCGTCCTCCTCGGCATCGACGAGGCGCTGCGCGAGCTGCTGCCACGACAGCCCGAGGCCGATCATGGTGTAAGCGGCACTGATCTTGTAGGAGTGCTTCTTGCGGATGTGCGGCTGCTCGGCGATCCAGCGGCCGGCCGGCAGCATCTGCGGCTTGTGGCCCTCCTCGATCTCGCTGCCGCAGTTTGGGCAGACGAACCACGCGGATTCAACGACCTTGCGCGCTTTCGCCGGCTCGTTTTCGCGCGGCAGGCGCAGGCGGCGCCGCAGCAGATCGCGTTCGAGGATGAAAAAGTCGCCGCAGTGCGGGCACGGCACATGCCGGCGGCGGCGATCGCCGGCGAGATACTCCTGATGGATTCGTGACTCCTGGTCCTTCACCGGCGTCGAGACGAGCAGGCGCTTGGCGCGCGTGAAATTCCGCTGCCGGTTGGCGATCAGCGTCAGCGGGTCGCCCTCGCCGCCGACATCCCACGGGAATGCGTCTACCTCATCCAGGATGACGTAGGGGATGTGGTCGGAGCGCAGCGATTCGGCGCTGTTGGCGCCCGCCTTGATGATCCGGGCGTTGGCGCCGTACTCGATGAGGTCTTGCCGGTTCGACGAGGCGCGCGAGGCGCGCGTGACGATCTCACCCAGGCAGGGCGTTTCGGCGAGCATCTTCTGCAGACGAGGGTTGAACGATCGGTCGCGCAGCTCGAGCGAACCAAGCACGACCATCAAGTCGCGGTTGCCGAGGTGATCCATGATGTACCCGATCCAGTTGTACAGCGCTTCCGTTCCGCCGATGCCAGAGGCTTTCATGACCACGACCTCTTCGACTGGCGAGTGCTCGGATAGGTCGTCCATGATGTCGCGCAGGTGCGGCACGCGGTCGGTGCGCCACTGCCCCGGCAGGTTGGTGCCGGAAACGATCCAGCGGCGGCGGTCGGCCCATTGGCTGACGGTGAGCAGGTCGCGCGGCTGCGCGCCGCGGCGGAATCGCTCGCCGAACTCGGGCAGCGCGCGCGCGGCCTGCTCGGCATGCGCGCCGATTTCCTGCAGCGCATCGTGCAGAAGATCGGACAGGCGCCAGTGCAGGCGGGTCTCGTCCGGCTCGCCGTCTATGGCATCGACCAGCCGGCCGGCCAGCGGCTCGAGATCGCGCAGAACGGCAGCGAAGACCGCGCGCGCGGCCGCGTGCAGCGCATCGGCCCGCCGCGTCGCCGTCTGCGCGTCGCGCAGCTCGCGCTGTGCCTCGAGCGCAGCAATCCGCGCGCGCTCGGTCTGGAGGTCGATGAGGGCGGGGAGGGTCATTGCGCCGAGGCGATGGCTTTGGCGAGCGAGTCGGAAAAAGCCGACGGCCAGACTTGCGCGACGGCCTTGGTCGCGATCGCCTCAAGGTCGAAGGTCTTTGCGTACCGCCCCGGCGGAACGAACAGGAACCACGGCTCGACGATGCTGCTGCCCGACGATTCGATGCGGCGCCAGATGCCGGCGGCCAGGTGCGATTGCACGCCGGGCGCGATGACGAAGAAGCCGACGCCGGTCGCACCCTTGTTGCGCCCGACGCGGCGGTAGACGCGCAGGTTCTGCATGCCGCGGCCAGCGGCTTCGAGCACGCCGAGCATTTCCTGCAGCGCGGCGCGGCGGACGTTGCCGCGGGCATCGATCGGTGCCGCCCGGCCGGGGACCATCTGCATCCCGGGCGGCACGATGCCGCGGGCGCGCAGCCGGTCTTCGATGCGCTTGAATCGCCTGACGCCACCGTGGAACAGGTGCCCGATCGCGCGCTCGTATGGCGTTGCCGCGGTCTGACCGGCCGTCTTCAGACCAACCTCGGCCTGCTGGCTGGCCTTGGTCGCCGCGGTGACCGCGAAGGCGCGCAGCGTGTAGGGCGTCGCACCGCCGGCGATGCGCGACGACATCTCGTCGCGGACGCTGCGATTCACGGCATGTGCCGCAACGGTGAGCGCGCGGGCAGTGGCGAACGGGACCTGGCTGGCAAATCCGGTGAGGTAGGCTTGCGCGGCCGGCAGGTTGTCAATGCGGACGGTGATCATGATGCGCGACCCTTCTTCGGCCGGGCGCAGAAGGCGCCATCCGTGCGGTCCTGGCCCTGCTGTGCGCCAGCGCTCGGCAGGAGGTTGAAACACGGCGCCATCGGCGTGTGCAAGATGTTGCACCAGTGCATGATGCGGTCGGGCAGCTTGGCCTTGCGATAGCGAGCGCAGCCGGCAGCGGCGCAAGGGTGAGCGGGTTTCGAGGTGGTCGGCGGCATGGTGATCCTATCCTTTCGCCTGGCGAACGACGCTCGCCGCCAGCAGTTGATCGGCCGAGAAGCTGGCCGCAGGCGCCGGCGGCCGGGCGCCGAACTCGCGCCCGGCTTCGCTGGCGTAGAAATCCGTCCCGCCCGCCTTGGCGTTGCGCAGCGCCGCGTCGACGTCCGGCCCATAGCCGAATTCCCGGAGCGCATCGACGAAGGCAGCGGTCTGCGGCATGAGGTCGCGCAGGCGCGGGCGGTGGTCAGAATGGCTGGTCATCGCGCGCCACCACGCCCAGCCCGCAAGCTCCGCAGCGCCCGCGGCAGCGACTTGCGCAGCAGACGGCGGACGGCCTGCAGCTCGCGCCCGATGATCGCCTCGCGCTCGGCACGGTCGGCGGTGATCGCCAGCAACGGCGCCGTCTGATCCACCAGCCGTTCGAGCGATGCGCGCAGCGTCGAGCCGAGCGCGTGCGCCTCGCGGCGGATCGCCTCGAGCGGGTACCGCTGATGCGTGCGCAGTGCGATGTCGATCAGCGCTGCCTTGTTGTTCGCGTCGAGCCGCACCGCGGTGTAGTGCTGCAGGCTCGTCCGGCCGTCGTCCGGCGTCTGTGGGGCGTTTTCTGCGCCCGCGTCGATGTCGGAGTCGTCCGCAGCCGGGAAATACTCGCCAGCGCGCACGGCGGCAGCCGGGGCGGCGGTTTCTGCTGCCAGCAAAGCGCCGGCGGCGCGTGCAGCGGCGTGCCGCTCGGCAACGTCCGGCCGCATGCCGCTGCGCATGCTGCGCCAGCGATCGAGACTGCTGGCCACGTCGAGCAGGTTGTCGGCATCCAAAGCAAGCCGGCCGGACTGAATGGCACGGCAAACGGTCGATTTATGGATGCCAAGCAAGCGGGCGAACCCCGCTGCATTCACTCGCTCCACTCTTTTTTCCTTTCAAGACAAAAAAAGAAGGGAATCGCGCGCGCGAGCGAACGCAGCGAACGCATCTGCGAACGCATGCGGATCCGCGCAAACCCGCATGAATAGGGCGAGCGAACGCAACGAACGCAACGAACGCATACGTTTACGTGTACGCGTGAGGCGCGAGTGCGCACACTGCCGCGCGTGGCACGCACGGCGCTACGTGCACGGGTGCACGCGTTAACGCGTTCGTTGTGTACTATCGTAGGCAAATCAATGACTTGATGCGTTCGCACGATGCGTTCGTTGCGTTCGCTCTGTTCGCTTTTTGCCAAAGAGCGCATCATTCGGTGCCCCCGAGCGCCGCGCGGAAGGCGAAAATCCCGTCCGTCACCCACTGCGCCGCGTTCTGGTCCGGCCGGCGGCGGTAGTCTGCGCCAGCGGACGCAAGGCCCTGCAGCACATCGTCCGGAGGCAGCACGACGCGCACCCGCTTGCGGGCGCCACCGTAATGCGCGGTCTCGAAAACATCCTTGAGCCCGATCTCCCATCCCGTCTGCTTGCCGATGAACCCGGACAGATGCACGTGCGATCGCGCCTTCTCGCCACGCGCGCCGCAGTAGCGCATGTACGCGGCGTAAACCTGCGCCGACGAGGCCGGGCATACCGGAAACTCCAGCTCACCGAGGCGCCAGTCCCTGAAAAACCGCTCGATACTGCCGGCACTCAGCTCCTGTACGTCGGCCTTGGCCGATGTCAGCGGCGGCTTGCTGTGCTCGTTGAAATCGCCCAAATCAAGGTGCAGCAGGTACCAGTGCAGAGCCTCTCGCCCGCCGGCGTCCAACTCCGCGCGAATCTCGCGGTAGAAGTCGCCCGATAGGCTTTCCGGAGTCCAGACGACGCAGTAACGCCGATCGCCAGATTCGATGACGGCCGGCATGTGCTCGTTCGAGAGGAACACCATGTTGAGGTGGTTCTTCTCGTGATACGCCTGCACTTGTTTTGGGTTGATCCGAATCCACTCGCCGGTAATCAGGCCCTTGAGTTTGTTCTTGATGTGCCACAGGTCGCTTCTGGCAACGACCTCGTCGGCCAGCAGCAAAAGCGCCTTGCTCGCGAAATCATTGAACTTATCCTCGATCGCCGCCTGGTCGATGACCCGCCCATAGCGGCCATAAATCGCCATGTAGGTCTCGAAAAACAGGTTCTTGCCAGCACCCTGCGGCCCGTGAAAGATCAGCGTCGAGCGCATCTTCGCGCCCGGATGCTGGATCGGGTACGCCAGCCACCGCAGCACCCATTGATAGGTGCGCTCGACATCCGAATCGAGGCTGCACAGGTAGCGCAGCAGCTCCAGCAGACGATCGCAGCAGCCCTCCTTCGGCACCGTCGGCCAGCCGGCCCACAGATTGCACACAATCTCCGAATCGCGCTCGGTCGGGTCAAAGCCGACCTCTTCCATTCGCGCGACCAGCATCTTGTTGCGCTTCCACTCGCGCCAGGCGTGGTCCGGCAGAAGATCGAGCACGTTGCTTTTCGCCACCAGGCAATGCTCCTGGTGGTCGAACATCGTATCTTTCGCCCCGTAGATCAGAGCCCAGCGACCAAGCGCCTCCTCCAGCGTGATGTTGCCTCGCAGCGGCTCGCGCGCAGCCCCGCCCCCCCCGACTGGCGCCACCACCCGCGTGGCTGCCTTCGCCGGCGAATCCCAACCAAGCGCCGACAGAGAGGCTCGAATCTGCGCGCGCACATCATGCATGCCGCCGTGCGGGTGCAGCATCAAGTCGTTGAAGTCCGTCGCCCCCTTCTTCTTCAGCGATCGCTCGCCCTCGAATCGCGGCACGACCACGGCTGCCGCCTCGCCCATCGTCATCGCCGCCAGGTCAGCGCACCGCCGACCCGCGTTGTGCTTGCGGTGCGGCTCGCCGCAGACGATGCAGTCGTCGGTCGTCACCGTCGTGTACGCCTTGCACGCCGCGCAGGTCTGCAGGTAGTCGTCATCCGCGCAGATCAGCAGCCGAAGCCCCCGCCAGCCAGCGACCAGTGCCTTGCAAACCGGCAGCAAATTGTTCGCATCGAACGCCACCACCACCGGCAGCCCCGTCGCCTCGTGCAGCGTCGCACCGGTGGCAAAGCCCTCGCAGACCAGCACCGTCGAGCCCGAGCAAATCGCCCCGATCGGGAAAAAGTGCCCAAGCTTCGCCAGGCCGGCCGGCCGGAAATCCTTGTCACGCTCCTTCCGCCGGATGACTTCCGGATCGTGATAGATCAGTTGCAGCCCCCAGGTCCGGCCGGCCGCATCCTGGATCGGCACCACCAGATTCCCCAGCGGCGACAGCCTGGCCCCGAACAGCCGCCCAGGCGGCAGCCCCTTCCGGTTGAGATACGCATTCTCGCCAGCCGGCGCACACTTCGCCCAGCTCGCCGCCGCATACCGAGCCGCCCGCTCGTGCTTGGCCTGCTCCTGCCGCAGCGCTTCCTTCCTCGAAGCCTCCTGCTGTGCCCGAATCGCCGCCATCTGCTGAGGGTCCAGCCTCTTCCGGTCCCGGGCCGGCAGCTCAACCTTCCGCGTCCCGTAGTCAGCCCCAGAGCAAACCCCGAACGACCCAACCACCAACGCCCCATCATCAACCGGCATCGAGAACAGCCGATACCACCCCGGCCTGCCTCGAGCGCCATCCACGCGCACCCGCTCAAAGCGATGCGTATCCAACCGCAGATCGCCAGCACCGACAGCGATGCCAACCGCCGCCATCTGCTGCAAAACATCATCAAGATTCAGCAGCACGTTGCCTATCCCGCCGCCACATCATCTAGCGC
>ERZ761595.138-NODE-138-length-14227-cov-34.607113_pt1 | contig 14227 bp, 16 predicted proteins | sample MGYA00511035_ERZ761595 | MGnify/ENA primary metagenome ERZ761595 (study PRJEB28899, sample SAMN03785553) | bioreactor sludge metagenome | biome: EBPR Sludge; feature: EBPR Bioreactor; material: 0.22µm filtered reactor supernatant | place: Saint Lucia: Queensland...
CATGAGTACTCCTGTATAAATTGTTAATAATACTAATAATTGATAATGATTATTAAAACATACAGGTGTTTGAATGTCAATACTTCGCTCCTCGGGGAGCTAAGTGTTGCTCGGCAAGCCATTTGTCAGATCTTGGTTGATTATAGCTTAGATGTGGTTGAGTTGGGGAATTATAATCTAGTTCTTCGCGGCTGATTCTGGCTACTAGATCTATGCCACCATATAAGGTGATGCTTAGGACATGAGCTTGAATCTGCTGCTCTTGAATATTGTGGCTGTTATTTTTCATGGCCTTGGCTCCTGCTAGTAATTGTAAAAGTACTGATTGTTAGTAGTTTATAGTAAATACCTGTTTGGGGTGGATGTCAATTTTGAGGGTAGAAATAAAAACACCCTAAGCAATTAAGATTAGGGTGGGGGGGGTGTTTAAATTATTTATTTATGGTTTGTAGAGAACGCTGAGGCGTTTCTCTGGAGCTATGTGTTCTATTAGTGCCTGAATATCTGCCAGTTTAGCCGCTTCATACTCTGCTAGATAATCCATTATTGTTTCAATCCTGTCTTCTTCGTCTAAATCTTTGATTGAGCCTTTTATGATATCTTGTGTTTTAACAAAGTCGCGCATTTTGATGGAATTTAACTCTTTGCGTTTAAAATCATCAAATAACCTTTTGCTAGTAAGAGCTTTGCTTAAACATGTATCAATGACTTTGATGATTTTTTTTGAGGCTGGCTCAAGGAGATTGGGGCAGCGGATAAAAAGAGAGTATAGACCTCCGTAGAGATTAGCTGAAATATGAATTGAGTATAGCCATTCACGCTTCAGTCTAAGTTCTGTAAAGAGAGTTTTATGAATCATGCCGCCTGCGATATCCCAAAGGCTTCCTGATAAAACCGTTTTAGGTACTACTACCTTAGTATTCAAATAGTAATTGTTTGATTCGTCGGTTGTCATGCCGTAGTCAATTTTATTAGAATATTCTAGATAGTTGACTGTAGGTAGCCAGGTTTGGGATAAGACTGGTAAGCGGGGATTGCGTAATCCAGCTTTGGTGCTTAATCCCAAGGGACTTTTTTGTATCATTTCCAATGTTTTGGTAAATGATAGTCCTCCACTGATAACTACAGAGATGTTGCTCGGATTATAATGCTGGTCGTAAAAGCTTTGCAACTGTGGTAGCTGTATAGTCTCAATGTCTGTGGCTGAACCCAGTACAGAAATGTGTTTGGCTAGCCAATGCTCTTGATACATGATTTCGGCTACTTGCTGTTCTCTGAGATAGCTGATAGGAGAGGGGTAATCCATGGAGTACTCTCGACTGATAACATTCCTTTCTCTTTCGATAAATTTAGTTATCTCTAGATTGACTAGCATGTTCCCAAAGATATGCAAGCCTTTTTTCAGTTGATTATTAGGTAGCATGAAGCCATAGCGAGTATCTCTGTAGGATGTGGTTCCTAGCTTTGCGTAACCACCGTAGCTTTCAGTAAATTTCCTTATGCTCTCAGATCCTTCTTTGGAGTTATCGCCAATGAGATGTTCTAAGAAATGAGCTACTCCTGGTTCTCCGTCTTTGGCGCCGCTATGTACTTTAAACCAAACTTGTGTCCAAGGACACTCTGGTAAATATCTAAAGTAAATTGTCAGTCCATTGCTTAAGACGATTTTTTCGAATTCTGCGTAGGGATCGTATATCTTCACTTTCATGAGCTGGTCTCCTGTATAAATTGTCAAAAAAACGATTAAATATGTTTATTATTATAGCATATATTTATAATAATGTCAATATTAAATAAAAAATAGGCTTGAATTTGCCTATTTTTTGGTGTGTTTGCTGTGATGATTTCTTTGATGTGGACGCTGTAGGATTCGAACCTACGACCCCCTCGGTGTAAACGAAGTGCTCTAACCAGCTGAGCCAAGCGTCCTGCTTCAATTAACAATTGGCAATTAACAATTAATTGTTGAATTGGTGCGGACGAGAGGACTTGAACCTCCACAGCCTTGCGGCCACAAGCCCCTCAAGCTTGCGTGTCTACCAGTTTCACCACGTCCGCCTACGCTCGCCTCGGGGGCGAGCTACCCCACCCAAGGCGGGCAGGGGCGAATAATTAGTCGTTAAACGACGATCATTCTTTGATTATTTAGTAGCTGGAGCAACCTTAACAGCCTTTTTGGTCTTGAGCTTCTTGGTGTAATCGGTCAAGAAGTAGAGTTTAGCACGGCGAACCATGGCTTCTTTCTTGATCTCGATCTTGGTGATGGTTGGGAGATTGATTGGGAAGATTTTTTCGATAGTTACACCATCAGTAACTTTGCTGACAGTAATGGTAGCACCGATTTCCTTGCCGTGGCGGCGAGAGATAATAATACCATCAAAGTACTGCAAACGCTCTTTTTCTTGGCCTTTGGCGTTTTGTTCTTTGATTTTTTGGTAAATTCTAACACTCATACCTGGCGCTAGGATGTCTTTGATTTCGTCCAGACTCAGACCTTCTTTATTGGCTGGTGATTTAGTACTCATATTATTAAAATAAGAAGCTCCGTAAGAGCTCAGGTTTTTAGCGTGTTTATGGTATAATATAACCGAAAATTTGTCAAACTGAATCAATTAACAATTTACAATTAACAATTTACAATTAAAAATTGTTATTTTGTTTAATATTAGCCATTGAAGCTAGGTTATCTGCTTAGTTTGTAATGGTAGTGCTACTGGTATTGGTGAGGTTTTTTTGATTGTTTTGGCTAATAATAGTGAAGTTTTCAATGCTAACAGTGTTGTTGTTGATAGAAAAGCTGGTTTGGGCACCCAAGCTATTATGACCGTCTTCATAGGAGATCTCAGCGCTACTAGTGCCGGTAAAGATGAGTTCTGTGAGGTAAAATTGGCCTCCTAGGGACTCTGGAATAGGGGAAAGGGTGTTGAGATTCACTTGGAGATATTTTTTGACTAGCTCTTTTTGTGCGGGGCTTAGTCGCTCGGGGCTGGGGTTGCTGATTTCGGGAGAGCTGGTGCCAACTGGGTTAATGGTGATTGGTGAGGGATCGGTAAAAAAATGGTTTCTGATTTGCAAAAATATGGCAGCGATTAAGATAATCACTGTGCTAATAATGACAAAAAGCAGTTTGGAGTGGTTATTCGTCATCAGAGAGATTGTCCGTCAAGTTTTCGCGCATAGACATAAGCTGATCCTTGATGAAGGCTAGGTTTTCATCGTCATCGATTTTGCCTTTTTCTAGATAATAATCAATGACTTCATCTACTACTTCACTGTAGGCGTCTAGGTCATAGGCAGCTTGCTCGTGAACTTTTTTCTTGAGCAATAAGTACATGTCTTGAGTGATTTCGTCCATATAGTTGGCCATTAAGTGGCTGGATAAATTGTAACATTTTTAGGATTTGGAGGGCAAGGAGGGGCTGTAATATTTTAGTAATAATGTCTTTTTCTTTTCTTCTACTTTCTCTAGGAGAAAGTGGAGTAAAGAGTCGCGAGTCCGAAAAAATCTCAGTAAAATTAGCGCTCATTGTGAAGGCCTCGCCTAACTCCTCGCCCAAAAGGCTCGTCAAACATAGTCTCGGCTAAACTTCACAGCCTCGCTTAATTTTTAAAGAGATTTTTAAGGCTTGCATTGATTATTTAAGCTACATAAACAAAAACAACCCCTTGTGGGTTGTTTTTGTTTTAGTGCATCGTGCAGGATTCGAACCTGCGACCGTTTGCTTAAGAGGCAACTGCTCTACCGACTGAGCTAACGATGCAAATTTTACTGTTTTTGTAGCTGGAGTGAGAATTGAACTCACGACCTTAGCGTTATGAGTGCTACGCTCTAACCAACTGAGCTACCCAGCCATGGTCAATTGGCAATTACCAATTTTCAATTATCAATTAGGCTGTTAAGCACAATAATTGATCATTGAAAATTGATCATTGTAAATTGAATCTGTGCTCCCGTCAGGACTCGAACCCAAAATTCTTGGTCCGAAGCCAAGCGTGATATCCGTTTCACCACAGGAGCCCGTAAAATTCGGTTAACTTGTCAAGAAAAAATTGCCTCGGATCTCAAAGAAGGCAAATTAATAAGAGTAATATAACAGGAGTGTCAAAAAAAATCAAGTTCTAGAGCAACAAAAAACAGCCTGTATTTACAGGCTGTTTTTTAGCTTAGAGGGAGTCGTTAGTGCTCTCGGCTTGACTAGGGTCACTGTGATCAGGGCTAATTTTGCCTTTGAGAGAGTCCTTGAGAGTTTTGCCGGTTTTGAATTTGGCAACACGAACTTCAGGGATAGTAATTCTTTCGGTAGGCTTTTGAGGATTGATGCCACCACGAGCGTGACGCTTGCGAGCTTCAAAGGAGCCAAAGCCGACTAAGTTGACTTTTTTACCAGCGACTAATTCTTCGATGATAGTGTTGGTAAGAGTGTCAATGACTTCTTCGACTTGCTTCTTGGAAATCTGGGTCAGTTTGGCAGCAACGGTTTCGATTAAACTAGCTTTGTTCATAGTGATGTGGCCAAGGGCCTTAGCTTATTATTTACCGATAAATAGGGCGGCGAAAGCCAAGCCTATTAGGGCGATGATTAAGACGATGCTGGTCCTAAAAATAATTTTTTCAGCTCCGCGCTTGGTGCGGAAGATGGCGCTAGAGCCACCAAAAGCTTCACCGAGACCAGAACCTCTTTGTTGTAAGAGAATGGAAGCGATGAGTAAAATAGCGATAATCAACTGGAGGATTTGAATGGTTTGAGCGCTCATAAGGTTTATTTAGCGGCCTTGGTTTGCTCGATGATCTGACTGAGAACAGTCTTGTGATTAACGGCGAGATCAGCGAGGATCTTACGGTCGAGTTCGACATGACCTTTCTTGAGCTGATCAATCAGACGAGAGTAGGAGAGGTTATGGCTACGGGCAAAGGCGCCGATTTTGATTTGCCACAAACCACGGTTGTTGCGCTTTTTGTTCTTGCGATCACGGTAGGCGTGGACACCGGCTTTGAGGGTGGCGGTCTTGGCTAGACGAATGCGGTTCTTGCGACCCCACATATAGCCTTTGACTTTGGCCATCAAAGTCTTTCTTTTTTTGACATGGGTTGTACCCCTTTTAACTCTTGGCATAGTTTTCTTTAAGCTTAATTAGAGATGAGTCGAATGATAGTCCGAGCATTGGTGCTTGGGCCGGAGATATCACGACGCTTATTGCGCTTGACTTTACCTGATTCACGGGCATTGAAGTGATCTTGACCGGCTTTGCGGCGCAAGAGCTTGCCAGAACCGGTGAGGGTAAAGCGTTTGGCAGTAGCTTTGTGGGTCTTAATTTTTGGCATAAAATTTAATTTTTGCTTGCTTTCTTAAAGGGTAATTTTATTGAATATTAGCTTTTTTTATTGACTAAAACCATATTAAAGCGTTCTCCCTGCTTTGTCAAGGCTTCTTCGATCTCGATGTTGAGAGTGTCTTCAGCCAACATAGCATCTAGGAGCTTAACCATGACTTCGCGACCGGTTTCGGGATGTTGACGTTCACGGCCTTTGAGACGGAGCTCGATTTTGAGCTTGTCGCCACGGATTAAGAACTTTTTGGCCTGTTCAATACGAGTAGCTAGGTCATGAGCACCGATACGGACGGAGAGGCGAATACATTTGGTTTCGCTTTTTTTGCTCTTGACCTTTTGCTTTTGCAACTTCTTGTCACGTTCGTATTTGAATTGGCCGTAGTCCATGATCTTGGCGATCGGAGGGTCAACTTTGGGGTTGACCTCGACCAGATCGGCGCCAGTTTCTTCGGCTATGCGTAGAGCTTCTTCACGAGTCAAAATGCCAAGGCTAGCGCCTTCTTCGTCAATAACCTGAAGAGTGAGGGCGGTAATTTTTTCATTGGCTTTGAAGCCTTTGTCGACTTCGATTTTGGGTCGGCGATAGATTCTACGCATAAATGAGAGTTGTCTTGCTTATGATGATAGCACAATTATGGCTAGCTTTCAATAATAATTACTTGGTTTCAGATTTAGCTTCGTCGTTTTTCTTGAAGGCGAGACCGAGACGGTGTTCGCTAGGTTCAATAGAGACAATGACGAAATCTTTTTCTTCACCGACTTTGTAGAGTTGGTCGAGTTTTTGACCGGCTGGAATGGTTAATTGGCTGATGTGAGCGAGGCCGTGGATGTTTTTGTCGAGCTCAACAAAGAGTCCAAAAGGATTAATCTTGATGATAGTACCACGATAGCTCTGGCCGATTTGGTAACGTTCTTTGATGTTGTTCCAAGGATCGGCGATGAGTTTTTTGGCGGACAAGAAGATCTTGGAGCCTTCGATATTGATGATTTCAGCCTTGATGTTGTCACCAACTTTGTAGATTTCACTTGGATCATCAATACGTTGCCAAGCTAGTTCGCTGATGTGAATGAGGCCTTCGAGATTTTCGCTAAAGGCGACAAAGACACCGAAATTAGTGACAGCGGTGATAGTGCCTTCGATGACGGTACCGACAGAGTATTTGGTAAAGACGTCTTGCTGACGGTCTTGCCAAGCAGCTTTTTCACTGACGATGAGTTTTTGTTCATCGCGATCCAAAGTGATGACTTTGACTTCAATCTCTTTGCCAACAATGGATTTGAGTTTTTCTAAAATTTTATTCTTGTCGCCGCCGCTAACACGTGGGTAGTGCTCTGGAGAGAGTTGGCTGACTGGTAAAAAGGCCTGTGTTTGCATGTAAGAAACCAGTAAACCACCGCGGTTAGCCTCAATAACACGAACCTTCAAAGGAGAGCCTTTTTGGAAGGAGTCGGTTAGATTTTGCCAAGTTTTTTCTTGGCCAGCGTAACGGAAGGAGAGTTCTAGTTCACCGTTTTCGTTTTCATTATCAATAACGGTAGCTTCGATAGGATCGCCTGGCTTAAGATCGGCGTATTCGACAGCTTCGTAAAAAAGTTCGCGACCACGAACAACACCGGTCATAATACCGTGGATGTCCATGCGGACTTCGGACTTAGAAGCAGAAAGAATAGTACCAGTGACAGTGTCGCCAACTTGAGGAATGCGATCGAGATCCTGATCAACTAAAGCCGCAAAATTAGCATTATCTTTGGTAGTGCTCATATTGTGTAAATAAAAAAAGATATCCTTAACCTGTGTTGACGGGGCTCGTCAATCAAGCTCTCTGGCCACCTTGCCTATATAATGTATAAGCTTAAATCCGGAGAATTAATAAGAGGTGTTAGATTGTCAATTTTTCTTTATTATAAAGTATTTTTTAAAAAATGCAAGTCTTAGCCAAAAAATGAAGCTAGCAAAGCTTCTAAATAATTATTTGCTTAATATAAGCCAAAAATAACTAAAGATTAAAACTTGAACTGTTTGCCCAGTACTTTAATAAGTAGTATAATGTAGTTAGTTTTATTATTAAAATTTAATATGGGAGATAATAAGAGTTGTAAGTGTGGTTCTTGTTCTTGCATGCACCACAACATGGGGTCGATCTTTATGATTTTGATCGGTCTTAACTTTTTGATGGTAGCGATGGGGATTTATGACGAGATGCTGTCAGCCTATGTCTGGCCAACTCTTTTGATTTTGGCTGGCTTGATGAAGATGATGGGGGCGAACTGTGGCTGTTGTTCTGCTAAGTAATTTGAATAATCCGAGATTGATAAAACACCTGAGAGCTACTTGGGTGTTTTTTATTTTTGGCCGCCGCAAGTTTGGACTGACCAGAGGCCGAGTTGCTTGGATTGAGCTTGATCTTCGGCGCTTTGGAACTGGCTTTGGTATAAATAAGGTTTTTTGTAGGTGTATTCGTAAGCGTAGCCGGCTTTGATCAGGTCTAGATTAAAAAGACTGCCGTCCTCGAGATAGAGATAGGCGAGGAGTCGGCTGTACTTATCCCGCTGGTCTTGGCTGGGGTCGAATTCTAGAGAGACTTTTTGACCAGTGAGTATTTTTTTGGCATAGTCACTGGCTTCGCGACCGAAACATTCGACTTTACGACGAGGGTCGACGGTTTCTGGGGTGTTGACGCCGATGAGGCGGACTTTTTCTATTTTGTCGCCTAATTGTAACTCTAAAGTATCGCCGTCAATGACTTTGCTGACAGTATAAAAGGTAATTGAGCTAGAGCTGGTGCTGGTGTGAATAGCTAAAGTAGAAGTTTCTGGTTGATCAAGCTCGTTGCTGGTGCTATCGATAACTAATTGATCGGTGGAGCTCGCTGTGGGGCTGGCCGTGATATTGAATTGACTCTGATTGCTCTCCGAAAAATAAATATTTATAATAAAGAAGACAATGCTGATGATCAAGATGAGTTGTTTGCGACGAAAACGAAAAGACATGAGTTTATTATAGACTAAATTAAAACTATGACAAAAATTGCGGTGATTGGAGCGGGTGCGTGGGGGACAGCTTTGGGGGCCTTGCTAGCTGATAACGGTCACGAAGTAGTGTTCTGGTTTTTTGATCAGCGAGCACTAACTGAGTATCAGGCGACTGGTGTCAATCCATTTTTGCCGATGGCAAAGTTGCCAGAGATGGCGGCAAGCACTGATTTGGCTGAAGTAATAACTGGAGCGGAGCTGATTTTGATGGCGACGCCCTGTCAGGCTTTACCAAGTTTGTTGCCACAAATGGTGGATCTAGTTAGGCATGAGCAAATTATAGTTAATGCGGCTAAAGGTCTGGTCCTACCTGATGGTGTTTTGCCACTAGCTTTGATGCGAGAGTTTTGGCCGGCAAATAAGCTGCTCGTGTTATCCGGTCCGAGCTTTGCGGCGGAGTTGGTGGCAAAGAAGGTGACGATGGTGACAATTGCTGGTGAGGATACGGAGACGGTGGCGAGGGTGCAAAATATTTTTGCGAGTAATTATTTCCGTCCTTATGCTAGTTATGATGCAGTGGGCGCTCAAGTCGGTGGGGCGGTTAAAAATGTGATTGCGATTGGAGCGGGGATTGTCGATGCGCTTGATGGTGGTATGAATATTAAAGCGGCGCTACTGTCGCGAGGACTAAAAGAGATTGCTCGACTGGGCATGGCGATGGGGGCGGTCAAAGAAACATTTTTTGGTCTGTCGGGCTTGGGTGACTTGTTTCTGACGATGAATAGTTCGCAGAGTCGTAATTATAGCTTTGGTTTTGATTTGGTTGCTAATAAAAACATGAAAGAGGCCCTCGGTGCTAAGGGTGTAGTGGAAGGATACTATACGACTGAGGCGGTGTTGCGAAAGGCGGCTAGTCTAGGTGTGACAATGCCGATTACCGAAGCGATTTATCAGATTTTGTACCAAGGCCGAGAGCCTCGTGAAGTGATAGCGGAGTTAATGAGTAGAGAACTTAAAAATGAGTTTAATAATTTTTAGTCTAGTTCTGAGCTAGATAAATATTTTTATTTTATTAGATGCTTTTTACACAAAAAGTATCACAAAAACTTCTCAGCAGCGCCAATTTCTTGCCAGCACTAAGAAATATGGCAGTATCTTTTTTTTCTTCCACTTTCTCTAGGAGAAAGTGGAGTAAAGAGTCGCAAGTCCGAAAAAATCTCAGTAAAATTAGCGCTCATTGTGAAGGCCTCGACTAACTCCTCGCTTGTAGCTCGTCAAACATAGTCTCGGCTAAACTTCACAGCCTCGCTTAATTTTTAAAGAGATTTTTAAGGTTTGCCTGATTAATGTAAAAACCAAATAAAAAACTCCGTTGATAGAGCGGAGTTTTTTAGTGTGTCTGATTTTATAATTCGCTTTGAGTCTTGGTGTTGGCGCGGTTATTGACTTCGTAGCTAGTGTTTTGAGTTTCGAAGAAATTAACTAATTCGAGAGTGTCGCTAGCGGTAGCCATCCATTTGGCTGGGTTAGAGACTTTGTAGTGAGCTTCAAAGCCGAGTTCTTCGAGGCGACGGTCGGCGACGTACTGGACGTATTGATTAACGTAGTCAGCGTTAGCGCCGAGGATCCCCTTGGGGAAGAGATCTTGATTGTAGGCGGTTTCAATGTTGACACCGTGGATGATGCTGTCACGGATTTCATTGCTGAATTCAGGTGTAACGATGTCAGGATTTTCTTCGAGGATGGTGAGGATGAGATTGATGCCAAATTTGAGGTGGAGACTTTCGTCGCGGACAACCCAATCAATCATGGAGCCGAAATTTTTGAGTAATTTCCTTTGACGGAAGGAGAGGGCGACCATGAAACCACTGTAGAACCAGATGCCTTCCATGATGATGTTGTAGGCAACGAGATTGCGAACAAAATCTTTTTTACCAGCAGGAGTGGTGATGTCTAGCGAGCTTTCGGTCATGCGGTGGAGTTGTTCGGTGATGTAATCTTCTTTGGTTTTGATGGATGGTTTATCAAGATGCCAATTAAAAACAGCTTCACGATCGATAGGGAAAGTTTCGAGGACATACTCAAAAGCTTGGCAGTGATTGGCTTCTTCCCACATCTGCTTGGCGAGGTAGAGGTGACACTCTGGAGCTTTGAGAAAAGGATAGACGCCGAGGGCGAGGGTGCGGTTAACGATGAGTTCAGAAGGATTAAAGAAGCTCATGAGGAAGGTGACGGCGTGCTTTTCATCATCAGTCATATTACGCCAGTCTTCGAGGTCTTCGGCCAGAGAGATTTCGTGAGGGAACCAAGTGTTCGCTACCGCTTGGTTATAGAGGTCATAAGCCCATTGATATTTGATGGGGCGAAGATTCATGTCCTCGTTGAGTGGTTTACCTAAGATCATATTCAATTTGCAATTATCAATTATCAATTTTCAATTTTGTAGATATGAAAGAATTGGAGGCTTGAAAAAAGATGACTAATGATTGATAAGTTTAAATTAATTAATTTATTTTTTATTATTTACTGACAAGACTCACATTGTAACCTTTCCATGGGGTCGATAGGACAGGCTTTTTTGAGTTCGGTATTACTAGCGGTAGTGGTATTTGCGGTGACATTAGCAACGGGGCTGACTGGAGTAGCGAGTCGTGCGGCGCCGAAGCCGACTTTGCCGATGGAGCTTGATTTATTAACTTTGACTGTGCTCTGCTCGGCTTGGTGGCGCGGTTTCATGTGGAGGTAGTAAGTGGTTTTGAGTCCAGAGCGCCAAGCTTGTTGATAGATGCCCATAACTTCGTCGGTGTCTCTAGTTTCGAGATACATATTGCGACTGATAGCTTGGTCGACCCATTTTTGGGCTCGAGCGGCCACTTCGATGAAGGCCTGAGGGGCAGTGGAGAAGGAGTCTTTGTAAATGTGCTTGAGTTTGTCGGGTACGATGTCAATTTTTTCTAAGGAGCCGTAGTTTTCGAGGAGTTGGTCTTTGACTTTGTCCCAGAGTCCGAGAGCTTTGAGGTCGGCGACTAGATTGGTATTGATCTCCATGTATTTGCCACTGAGAGTGTTGCGAGAAAACATTTGAGCAAAGCGAGGATCGATACCTGGTGAAGTGCCAGCAACTAAGCCGATATTGGCAGTCGGAGCGATGGCCATCAGCGTAGAATTACGCATGCCTTTTTTGACCTTGAGACGGAGGGCTGCCCAGTCTAGTTTGCTAGTTTGGTTGACGCTGAGCTCGATACTGCGATCTTGTTCTAGACGTTTGATAGTATCAAGCGGAACGAGTCCTTGTGACCATAGAGAGCCTGGGAAGTTGTCATAAGAACCACGTTCGACGGCGAGGTCGGCACTTTCATCAATAGCATGGTAGCTAATGAACTCCATGATTTGATCAACTAACTCATAGCACTCGTTACTTTCATAGGCAAGTCCGAGTCTTTCGAGAGTGTCAGCAAGTCCCATGATGCCAAGGCCAACAGCACGGTTGTGGCTATCAAAGTTAAGAGCTTCGGGAATTGGTGGTTGGTTAATATCAACCAAGTTATCTAATTGGCGAATGGCGAGACGAGTGGATTGTTTGAGTTCGTCCCAGTTGATTTGATTGTTTTGGTCGAGATGGCGAGTGAGGTTGATAGAGGTTAGGTTGCAGACGCTGACATTGTCTCGGTTTTGGGGGAGAGTGATCTCGGTGCAGAGATTAGAGCAGTGAATGGTGCCGGTATTGGAGTTAAGAGCGCGCACATTGATAGCGTCTTTCCAAGTGAGCCAAGGATGAGAAGTGGCTTGGAGATTGACGATGATGCTACGTAACTGTTCTTTGGCTTTGATTTTTTTGAAAGTTTGCAAGTTTCCTGCTTCAGCCTCGGTGATGTAGTGATGATAGCGTTTGCTAAACTCGGCGCCGTAGAGCTCGATGAGATCGGCAGTTTCTTTGGGGTCAAAAAGGTACCACCAGTCGTCAGCGGCGACGCGCTTCATGAATTCATCGCTGATATAGACAGCGGTATTGGCAGTACGAGTGCGGCGATATTCGTCACCGGAGTTTTGTTTGAGGTCAAGGAATTCGTCAAAGTTAATGTGCCAGTTCTCCATGTAGAAGCACAGTGCGCCCATTTTTTTGCCGGCCCGGGAAATAGCGCGGATAGTGGAGTCAATGATGTGCAAAAAAGGAATTGGGCCAGAAGAAAAAGTATTATTGGTGTTGATAGAAGAGCCGTTAGCGCGGAGCTTGGTGACTGACAAGCCGATACCGCCAGTGGCCTTGGAAAGTTTCATGACGTCGCTGACAGTCTTGCCGATGTGCTCGATGGAATCTTCCATATCCATGAGGAAGCAGTTGGAGAGGCGGGGGGTTGTCGTGCCGGAATTGATGTTGGTGGAGCCACCTGGAATGTATTTGAGTTCGCTCATTTTATGGTAGAAATCAATAGCGACGCTGGTAGGATTACTTTCATTGAGAGCGAGGCCCATGGCAATACGCATCCAAGAATACTGAGGAGTTTCGATGAGATTTTGATCTTGGCGTTTGCTCAGGTAGCGGCGAGACATGGTGCTAATGCCGGTATAATTCATGAGCTCGTCACGACTAGGATCAATGACTTTGCTCAAAGCTTGGAGATCAAACTTATCGACTAGACGAGGATCAAGTATTTTGAGCTTGACGCCAGTTTTGATAAAGTTCTCAAAATGATCGCAATGTAGTTTGCGTAATTTGTTATCGGACTGTTGGTCGCTGCTGTCTAAGGTTGCTTCTAGGGTTACAAAATCAAACTTGTCAGCTAGTCGAGGGTCGAGGATGCCGGAGCTAATGCCGTTTTTGATGAAGTTAGCAAAATTTTTGAGCTGAGATTTTTTGCTAGTTAAATCTTCGCCACTAGGGTCAGGGGTGAGACTGCGAGCGAGTTCTGGGGCGAGGATCTGTAAGTCGATGGCTTGGTTAATGAAAGTGCTGAGATTTTTGAGCTGAGATTTTTTGAGTTCGCTGTCATCGCCGTAGTCACCGAGGACTTGTTTGTAAATAGTTTTGAGTAAGAGGCGCTTGGCTATGATGTCAAAATCAGGATCGTCTTTGATGTTTTGAGCGGCAGCGTTGATAGCGGCTTGATCGAGTTCGCGAGTAGTGATGCCATCGTAGAGAGTAAGATGAGTTTCGGAGGCGACTTGAGTGGTTTTGGCATTGGCATCTGGAAGTCCTGCGCAGGCGCGGGCGATGGCTTGGTTGATGCGATCAGCGTTGAAAGGCTCCCTAGTACCGTCGATTTTGGTGACTGTTAGGCTCATAAAACTGTTAATAATAAATAAAAAATCAAAATTGGCTAATACTACATATAGTATGTTAGTAGTTTTTATTATACTACATCTGGTGTTTTAGGCCTAGCTTGATTTTGCTAAGTTTTTGAATTAGACTGACGGGCAGTGACTTGTTATACACATCTTGCTAAGAATTAGAAAAAATTTTATGACTGAAAAATTAATCACTGCTGTTAATCAGCAAATTAACGAAGAACTATTTTCTGCTTATTTGTATTTGGCAATGTCGGCTGCGGCTAGTCAGGCTTCGCTCGAAGGTTTTGCCAATTGGTTGATGATTCAGGCTCAAGAAGAGCGAGATCACGCTATGGGTCTGTATAATCATTTGATTGAGCGAGATGCTCCAGTGAAGTTACTGGCTATTGCGGCTCCGGACTTTAGCTTTGTTAGCCCTGCTGATTTGCTGGCTAAGTCGCTGGCTCATGAGCAGCACATTACTAAATGCATCCATGAGCTCTACGCAATGGCTGAAGCAGAGAAAGATTATGCTTTGCGTGCTCGCTTGGAATGGTATGTAGAAGAACAAGTTGAGGAAGAAGCATCTCTGAAACTCTTGATCGATCGTCTTGCTATGGCTGGCGAAGCTGGTCTATATCACTTTGATAAGGAG